>OGIZ01000230.1_pt1 | contig 44635 bp, 49 predicted proteins | sample 1571911 | NCBI WGS metagenome assembly OGIZ01 (sample SAMEA2582108, study PRJEB24529) | metagenome | biome: Human gut stool | place: China | collected 2011 | reverse complement strand
CTGACCAATCGCCAGTATTTGTAGCTGCTGACCGATTGCCAGTATTTGTAGCTACTGACCAATTGCCAGTATTTGCAGCTACTGACCAATTGCCAGTATTTGCAGCTGCTGACCAATTGCCAGTATTTGATACTTTGTCGTCGCCCCAATTAACTTTATTTTTAATCCAGTCAACCGCTCGATTAATCATTTCTGGCAGTTTGATTTCCGTTTCGATTGTTATTTTTGCTGAGGCAATTTTAGTATCATCGCTATCTTTTGATGTCTCTCCATGCATTTTGACAACGGCAAAACGACTGTTTGACGGAGGATAATAACTAAAAACATCAAGAGGGTATTCGCAAGCGTGGAATCCGCTTTTACACGCCTCAACTTTTCCTTTATGCTCAAAGGTTTTACCTATTTCATATTGATAGTCTCGGCATTTAAGGTTTTTATCAAATCCTTTGTATGCAATAATTTCTTTGTTTTCTTTTTTCATTTTTTCACCCAAAAGAAAAGCCGCTATTTTGCGGCTTGTATCATTTTTAAAATTCTATTTTGGCTTTCCTTGACAGAATACAATCTGCCGTCCTTTGTTGTGATAATTGAGCCGCCGTTAAAAGGCTTAATATAGAAGATTGAATCACTATCTAGACTGACAATCTTCTCATCGTAAAGCGTTAAAGATATATCAGACATAATGCCACTCAGAATGGAATGTTATCGTCAAAGCTATCACCTTGTTCAGCCATTGCACTTAATGGCTCAGGTTTAGCTTTGCTTGCTTTCGCTTGTTTCGGCTCGTCTTGGCGGCTACCTAGCATCTGCAAGTTATCGCCTTGAATTTCGGTAGTGTAACGGTCTTGTCCGTTGCTATCTTGCCATTTGCGAGTTTTTAATCGCCCCTCAATATAGACTTGAGAGCCTTTGGTAAGATATTGACCTGCGATTTCTGCTAATCTGCGGTAGAGTACAATGCGATGCCATTCAACGGACTCTTTTCGTTCCCCTGTGTTCTTGTCTTTCCAACTTTCAGAAGTTGCCACTGTAATATTCGCAACCTGTTCACCGTTTGGCATTGTGCGGATTTCAGGGTCATTGCCTAAATTACCCACAATGATTACTTTATTGATTCCAGCCATATTTACTCCATAGATTTATATGCTTTTAATGTTTTGATAAATGCGGGTATTTCTTTGTCAAACGCTGCCATTAATTTTTCATCTCGCTCAGCCGTAAACAGATAAAACGGTTGTTTTTGATATTCAGGGCAATAACTCACAAAATCCCATGTTTTATATCCTGTCACCCACAAATTCGCTTGCACTTGGATGACATATTCAGATGGCACGCCACCGTTGATGATGTATTGAATATGCGTACTCATTTTCGGGCATTTGATCTCAAGCCCTTTTTTGAGTTCAGGAATTAATCCATCAGGACTAACCATCAATTCTTTTTTCTCATTTAGATATACGCCGCCAACTTGCTTGACGGCATTTCCAGTAAGAAATTCATAAGCAGAGCGGGCAAGCGGCTCAAGCTGATTGCCTCGCTCCATAAAAGCTGATTTATATCCGCTATCCTGTAAACCAAGGATGCTTTCTTCAATCAGCTCAGACATATATTTGATTTGCGAGCTTGATTTTTTACCTGTTGGCGTAACAATATTCTCGATTCCTGTTGCAGTCGGGATACCAAGTCTTGCTATTAGCCATTCTTCAGTTCCTTGCTCGCAATCAAGTGTTATTAGTCCGTCTATCATAAGGGAATATCCTCATCATTACGTTCATCTTTGGCTTGCTGCTCATTTAGCTTACTAAGCAATCTATTAATTGCGTGTTCAGCATTTGATTTTGTGATTTTTTCAATGCTTGGCACATTGCCAGCCGCCGCCAACAATCCCGCAAGATTTGAGCCTGTAACTTCAACCAAATTTTCAATTTCTTTGATTTGTTCAGGAGTGATCAATTCTACCGATTGAGTGTCAATCACCGTTGTTCCGTTATCAGGCGTTGTAGCACTATGCTGATTGATAGGCTCTTCATTTACTTCATCAGCAGTAATTACGCCACCTAATTCATCGGGGAATGCTTTGCGCAATGCGCCAGCCTCAGCGCATTTTGCTAATTGACCTCGAGGGCGTTTACTCCACATAGAATTTGGCTTGCCCTCTTTTGTTGTTGCGCAAGCCTCAGAAAAATATTCTGTATGGGAAAATGCGCATCGTTCATTATTAATGAATCGATAAACGGTAACTCTGCACCATTCAGGAGCCTCTATACCTCTGAATGTAACCGTATCACCAAAAACTGGCTCATCTTGACCAGCCATTTGACCAGTGCGAAATGCTGTAATGCGCTGCTCGTAAATACCTGGCATGATGACATCACGCCAGTTTTTATTACCTGTTTTTGCATCTGTTACTGACATTGGCACGATATGACAAGGCTTTTTAAGAATATCTAACTTGCGAGCTTTGCAATAATCTACGGCAAGCAAAATACTTTCATCCTTTGCGCCAGGAAAAACGCTATTTTGCAAAGTTGTCCAAACTGCGGTATCAATATTGCGTTCGGTTAGGGCTGTTTGAATGTTCGCCGGTAATGTGTTCATTTTGTTGTTCCTTTAATTAACTTTCTTAAGTGTTACATTGTCACCGTATTGCTCTTTGATTTTACGAGCGAATGATACGGCATCGTTCAACGTTCCTGAGAATGCAATTCTTACTTCAAAATGCTCAACGGCATCACCAGGCGACAATTCTTGTGCTTTTAACGTTTCACTTCCCATGTCTTTTTCTTTACAAGAAGATTGGACGGCTTGCGTTTCAGCTTTTACTTTTGCCTCTTCTTGCGCCTTAGCCTTGATTTCAGATTCACGCTTTTGCTCATCATCAATTCGTTGTTTAATGATTGGCGCTAAATCTTCTTCACTTGCAATTAACTTGATTGCATCAGGGAATAGATAGCTTGATTTAGCAGTTAGCTGCTCAAGGCGTTCAGTTAAGCGAGTAACTTCAATCGTGATCTCGCTAATGATTAAGGTTTTCTCAGCATTGACGGCTTTCGTTAAGCCTGAGATTGAGCTTTTACGTTTTGTGCTTTCTTCAATCCGACTTGCGATTTTATGCTTTGGAATGTTCTCTTCTAGCGCAAGTGATACATCGCTTGTTTTTGGTAGTTTGTGGCGAATATCTGAGATTTCCGCAACCGCATCTTCTACGATCTTAGCTTTAATTTCAGATTCTTTAATTTTAACTAACTTATCTCGTGCCAATCGCTCTTGTCTAAAACGCTCGGCAATGCTTTCGGCTGTTTCAACGAGTTTTTTAATATCACCGCCAACGGCATTTTTGATAGCTAATCTTGTTTTATCCTCTAATTCTTTAAGGATTTTTACTTCTTCCTTTGCGGCCAAGAAGTCATCATCGGTTTCAAAATTGCTAGTTAGGGTAGAGATAAACGCATCCGCTTGTTTCTCAAAGTCTGCAATGTTGGTTGTTAAAACTTTGCTTTCTGTTGATAGGATCAACTCAAATTTTTCTGTCATTTTTATTTACCTTATATTTCAATATAACCACGTTTGTAATCTTCTTCTCTTTGCGCCATGCGATTTTCAGCAAGTTTTTTTACTGCCTCATCTCTCAATTCTTTAAGCGCTGAGTGATTACATAAGAAAATATTTAGCCAAGCATCATCGTTTTCCTCCATAAGCTCTGAAAACTCGCATAAAGTTTGGCTATCTCCACTTTTAATTTCTCTTTCTATATCGCTAATTTCATTTTGTACTGCACGCTCATAAGCCTCATATTGTTCTTGTGCTTTGTCATAAGCGGTAAAACTAGCAATTTCACATTGGCGCTGTATCGTTTGCATTTGGAATACCTCTCAATATGTCAAAGTAAGAGCATAAATCCTCGTATTTAAATGTTCTTACCCAATGACCTCTGATTAATTTTTTGCCTCGAGGCTTGATTTGGCGATAATAAATCGCTCGCTCGATTGTGGTTGCGTGTACGCCAAAAAGACGATGGATCTCAGTAAGTTGAAATTCAGTTTGGCGCTCAGATTCAGGCTGTTGATTACGCATTTCGTTGTACTCATCAAAACGTTTTAAATAACGCATCTTAGCCTTTGAAATACGCTTAACTAATGTTGGCTTGGTTGCTAGTTCAGTTTCCGGTTTTGAGCGGCGAGCGAGCTTGTTATCGAGCCATTTAGCCATATTAGCCTTTAGCTCTTTACGTTCTTTTAACCGCACTTCCGCAAGCTCTATTGACTGGTAATTTGATGATTGCCACCATACCTTGCTACCAACTCTTTCAACAACATACCAGCCGCCTTTCGGATAAGGCTCAATCTTAATTTCTACCTTCGCTTTTCCCACGGTCTAATTCCTTTTGTTTAATATTGGTGTACGCAATAGCCTCTTGTTTAGCTGATTCTGTTAGATTTGGTTGATATTGCCCGTGTTCAGCAATCCACTGTATGCTAGCTTGTTCACGCTCTAACGCAGTAGGCTCGCTTGCCTCTGCTGCAAGTGCGGTTAGCATTGCCATAGCAACTAGGCAGATTGAAAGGATAGTTGCAATTACATAAGCGGTTGTCTTAAGAAAATTGATTAACTTGTTCATAGTTTCACCTCGTATGGTTAAAAATATTGGTTAAAAAAATCCCCTAGAGCCAGCTATAAGCGACTAGGGGTTTAACCAATCTTAAGAGATATTTTTTATTATGACTAACGCTGTTCCCAGCTAGAGCCGCTCTCGATTCCATTCAATTTTCAAGAAGACTGGGCGATTCCATTCGCATTGTGAGAGCGGCTTTAGCTGGTGGCTCTTTCGGGATTTGAACCCTGCGTCATTTTCCAAAGTTAGCCATTAAACTAATTTTTATCTTAGTGTTAAAAGTGTCGGTTTCCACAACCAACTCAACAAAGAGCCATTAAATTAATGGCTGTATTATTTTTATTGCCACAGCCAAGCAAAGAGAACTCCTGTGTATTGTAAAAAATATTATATTCGATACTACATATCACACCCCCGCCACATAATTATGGCTTTAATTAACTAACAAACTTAACTCCCTTCAAACATTTCAAAGCACACTCTGTCTTGCATTTGACGCGTTCGCATGCTTAAAACCGTCGCTCTACCGAATGCGCTTTGAATTGGTGGCATACTTGTTTTAAATCGCTATGCCAACGATTGTCCAGACCTACCCAAATTTTTTGGTCTGCCGACTTCGCAATCTGTATCTTGCGTTGGGAGCCAATGCGATTGGGCTAATACAGTAGCGCAACCAATCCGCTCAATCCATTACCCTTACTTGCTTTGGACGTCATAATGGACGAAATATAAGGGTGGTACACCCTTATTACCGTCTCTCCGATATGTCACGTTTCTTACGTCACGTTGACGTGCATAGTTTGTTTCATGCCGCCTTGTTAGCCTCCCTCTTGGGAGCGCATTACTGTCAGTCTCACTACGAGTCATCGGCTTGTCTAACATTGCAATAAAAGACTCTGTCCTTTACTTACGTTTAGCTATTCCAACCCATTGGCTTTGTTTGCATTTCCGTAAGCATTCGCACCGCAGTGTAAGTTTTCTCCATCCGTTCATCGCTATTAGCGATCCGTCGGGATTAGCGTGTTATCACAACAAGACCATAAGTCACTTACTCCTAACTACTTATCGCTAATTAATCGGTGAGCTTTGTCATTCTCACTGCCGTCTTAATTGCGCTTAAGTGTTGGTCGATGTGTTTTTAATCTGATTTTTAAAGAGCATCGAGATATTTGTTTGTGCATCTCGTTTTGATGGGTGTATTAAACACGATTTGTGTTTGCTTGTAAACACACTAAACACAAATTTTTCATATTTTTTGTGTTAAATGTGTTAAGTATGTGTTTTTAAACACAATTAATTTTTAAAAATATTGTTCGTTTGCTTATTTTTTAATCAATTAAAAAGTAAAGTTTGTGTTTTGAAGTGTGTTTTTGTGATTTTTGCGATGCCGATCGCAAGTTTTGGTGGTAATGATTGGTTTAAATTGAGGTTGGTTTATTATGCCCATGCCGATAAGGAGGGAAATTATGAAAAAAGAGTTTAAAAAATGGCTAATCTCGTTAAATTGCGAGCTGATTAACGATTTAGGGGTTGATGAGATTGTATCTAGGGTAGATGATAGGCTAGAGATTATCTCTGCAAATAAAGAGGAGAGAGTAGTACTTGAGGATTTGATTAAGTGCTTTAAATCATAAAATAAAACCGCCATTAAGGCGGTTTTGTGATGAAATAATTATAAGTTTATTTTTTTGCTGTTTTTTGTTGAATGAGCATATCTATCTTGTTATCAATGGAATCGATCTTGCTTTCAACTTTGTTTAATCTTGAATCAACATTATCTACTTTTATTTCAAGTGCGGTTAGGCGGTTTTCAACACTATCAAGACGATGATCAAAAGATACAAAACTTGAGCTAGTATCACTCCTCATGCTATCAATTTTGCCGTCAAGATTTGAGTATATTGCCCACAGAGCCGCGCCGGCAGAAACAATTAATGTTATTAACGATATTCCGCCAGTTTTATAAAAGGCGTGGGATGTGAGATAGTTTGACTTAATGATGCTAACATTATTTTCAGTTTCCAATACCTTATTTTCAAGCGTGCTCATTCTAAAAGAGTAATCACTTATCATTGCGTTTAACCTTGTTTGCGTATCTGTCGAGAGATTACCTGATTGTATAGCAGATTGGGATATTGTATCAATCGTAATATTATTATCCATTAAAATTTACCCTCATCAACTAACCATTGAATTATAGAATCCTTAGAAAATGTTCTTACATACCCGCAATTATCGCAGGTGAGATGAATAACTTCTCGATAAATCGCTTGATTAACAAGCCCTAGTATCGGCCCTTGCGTTAGGTGTTGATAGTGTTCCGGGTAATCTTTCTTCTCGATAGCGTTTTTCAATTCTTCCGCACGAGGATAAACAAAAGCCGGAAGAACTGGTTGTAATACAACATTTACATCAGACTTATCATCTTCGATGGGCATATTATCAATCAATGTATGGTGTTCATTATTACAAATTGGGCACTTAAAACTATGATGACTAACGCCTTTTGCGTTTAAAAATTCCGCTAATTCATTTGGTGTTATTCGTCTTATGTAAGGATATTTACTATTCATTTTTTAAGTCCTTTTGGTTTAACAAAAAATCAATTTTTTCGTTAATATGCTCAATCCTTTCAAGGAGTAATTTATTCTGCTCCTCGATTCTGTCTAACTGTGTGAACGCTCCAAGCCTACCAGTATGAGCCGCTTGTTCCATTCGGTTAATTTGCACCTGCAGATCCGAATTTCCGTTACCTTGATAATAATTATTTGTTGTCATCGTGGCTGCGGTATTTGTTGCTACGTTTGAATGATTATATCGAGGGTTTTCAAATTTTGATTGTCCACCTAGATTAGGTTGCCAATCATCGCCGAATTTCAATCTATCAGCACTAACCTCAAGGGCGATAGCAAACAGATCTATGTCGCGCATTGTTAGTTGCATCTCGCCATTTTCGAGGTCTAATACATCTTTTTCGCTCACGCTTAGGATCTTGGCTAAATCAGCAATAGACAATCCCTGTCTTTCTCTTTCAGCTTTAATTCTTTTGGCTACTGCTCGCATGGTTGGTTCCTCTGGTTTGGTTATTTTTTAAAGTGATACAACGTCAATATGGATTGTTTTGATAAATCTGCCGACAAATTTTGCCGTTTGGCAAATCTCGTCTGTTATATCTTGCGGGTCGTAGTCCTTATTGTCTGAGTGCAATCTATACCCACCGCCAACAAGTTTTTGTATGCGCTTGATAAATAGCGCGTTATCTATCGCAAACGCATACACGCCGTCTCCGTTGTAGTAATTAATATTGGTATCCAAAAACACCCAATCGCCTTTTCTTATTGTCGGATCCATGCTGTCAGTTGGGACGTTCACAATTTTGATTCCGGCGGCCGACTTACGACCGATGATCTGCAACAACCCCTCATCCGACAAAAACAGACTTGATACTATCTCTGGATAGTCTGAGTTTTCAAACCCTGTCAATCCTGCCGCCGCTCTTACGTCTAAATAATCTATACGGTGCGTATGGCTTGTGCCTTGCTCCGGTTGCGTAATTAATCCCCCGCCATGGTTAATTTGATTTGCGGTTGTGATATTGACACTAGATCCGCTTATCGTCTGATTACCAATGCTTGTGCTTGAGTAATTACCTGATACAAGCTCATCAAACGTCATTTCAAGCGCCTCAGCAATCGACCTTAAATCATCTGTGCCAATATCCCTAACGCCCGCCTCATAGTTACCGATTCTTGACTGCCTCCATCCCAACCGATCAGCTAATTGTTGTTGGCTCAACCGCAATTCACGGCGGCGGGATTTGATTTTTTCGATGATTTTGCTCATGTCAATCCTCCTTATCAAATTCACCACCGATTATATAACACGCATTGTGTTTATTTAAACAATAAAAACACTTGTAACTGTGTTTAAAATGTGTTTATAATTAACACATAAACTGTGTTAAGCGTGTTAAAAAAGGAAAGATATGAATAAATTACAAAAATACAGAAAAAAAACAAAACTAAGCCAAGCTGAGTTTGCTAAAGAGCTTGGTTGGGGGCAGTCAAGAATCGGAAATTACGAGTCCAATGTGCGCGAGCCAAATATCAGCGCGGCGCAAAAGATTGTTAGCAAATTGAATGAGCTAGGCGTTACCTGCTCAGTTAATGAAGTATTCCCGTCTTAGTAGCGGAAATAAAAAAGCCCCTGCGGGAACAGAGGCTAATTAGTTAATTAGTATTAACTCCCTTTATCAGTCGGAGGACTTCAAAAGATGACTAAATTATTACCGATAATGAACAAAAATTCAAGTGTTTTGACAATGAGCAGTAGAGAGATTGCCGACTTAGTCGAATCTCGCCACGATTCAGTAAAAAGAACGATTGAACGCTTACAAGACAAGGGATTAATTCAACTTACACCAATGGTGGAAGTTAAAAATCATCTAGGTCAAGTTGTCACAGAATACCAATTAATTAAACGTGATACTTATGTGGTAGTTGCTCAATTATCACCAGAATTCACAGCTCGATTAGTTGACCGTTGGCAAGAATTAGAAAACCAACAAATGCCACAAATCCCACAAACCTTATCAGAGGCTTTAAGACTTGCAGCAGACCAAGCGGAGCAAATCGAAAGACAAAATCTACTGCTTGAACAGCAACGCCCTAAAGTTGAATTTGTTCAAAAATACGTTGAAGTCGGCACAACAAAATCACTTCGTGAAACAGCGAAAATCTTAAAAATGCCAGAAAGAACGATGATTGATTGCTTGGTCGATGACGGACTTTTATTTAGACAATCTGGAAACCTTTTACCTTACCAAAAATACCACGCCAAAGGCTTGTTTGATGTGAAAACTGGCACAACCGAACACGGTCACAATTACACTCAAACACGAGTTACCAGCAAAGGAATTGAATATATCGCATCTCGTTATGCTTCGGAGTTGATGCAATGATCGACCAAGACGTAAGAGGGTTTATTTTCCCTAACTCAATCATTGATGAGTTACTTCCAGAATTGTCACATTCAGAATTGAAATGTTACTTGTGCGTATTACGCAAAACTAAAGGCTGGAACAAAGAAGAAGATGCTATTTCAGTCAGCCAGTTTATGAAAGTTACAGGGTTGAGCAATAAAGCTGTAATTTCAGCTTGCGAGAGCCTTGTAGAGCGTGAAATTTTAGAGCGTAAATCAGGTGATAGAAATACTGGAATTTACTCAATCAAAACATACAAAACAACGACTAGTGAAAAAAGTTCACTAGTGAAAAATTTTCCAGCGACTAGTGAAAAAAGTTCACCGGTCACTAGTGAAAAAAGTTCACACACAATAAACAATATTAAAAACAATATACAAAATACAAATAAAAAAAGCGATTTTGAATTACTTGCTGATTTCGGTATCACTGGACAACTTGCAGATGATTTCATAATCCACCGCAAGGCCTGTAAAGCACCAATTACCGGAACAGCACTGAAAGGCTTTCAGCGTGAGGCGGACAAAGCTGGAATACCTATTGCCGAAGCAATCACAATATCCATCGAGCGTAATTGGCGTGGATTTAAATCCGAATGGGATTGGCGAGGGAGTGGAGTCATCCAGCGACAACCGCAAAAAATGACTTTTACCGAAAAGAACGCACAGCCGTGGAATCGTGAAGAAGATTGGGAAGGAGTTTTCTAATGAGCCAAGTAACAACACTAAACCAAACAACAGCAAAACAAGCTCCGGTTATCGCAGAGAAGTTAATTGACAGGGTTTTCGAGCAATTAATCGCATCTTGTCCAACACTCTTAACGGTTCAACCTGAACAATTAAAAATCCTTAAACAACAATGGATTCTAGGCTTTGCCGAAAACGGCATCAAAACATTTGAGCAAGTTAAGCGTGGAATGGCTGCCGCAAGAGCTAAAACAAACGGGTATTTGCCAAGTGTTGGTGAGTTCATTTCTTGGTGTAACAGTTACAACAATCACGAATTAGGATTGCCAACGCAAGAAGAGTTAGAGGCTAGACTTCAAAAATACTTTGGTTATGCGAAAGAGCCACACAATTTCAAATTCCGTTCGAGAGCAGAGTATTACTTGTTAAAAACAATCTATGACGGTTACGGCAAAAAGAAATGGGAAGATTGCCAAAAAGCTATGCCGAAAATCCTTGCCGAAGTCGTTGAAAAAGCTCGCACTGGCTTTGAATTTCCACAAATTCCAGAGCTGCTAGAGCAAAAGCCAAAAGTGATCAGCCCTGATGTTGCAAAAAATGGTATTGAAAAAATTAAAAAAATTATGAAAGGAGAAGTTTAAATGACAGAACAAAAATTTGATAAAGACACATGGCAAACACCTAAATATGTATTTAATTGGTTAAATATGCGTTTTGGGTTTGGGATAGATGGATGCGCAACAGAAAACAACGCTTTGGCGCAAGAGTATATTGGTGAAAAAGGTTTATTTAATGACTTTTTAAGTGTTAGAGCCGACATTCTTATGGATAGTATTTTTAATGCATCGGTTTATGTAAATCCACCTTATTCGGATGTGACTCCATTTATTATTAAAGCAAAAGAGTTAAGAGATGCTGGCTGTCTTGTGGTTATGTTGCTCAATAACGATAAATCAACACAGTGGTATCAAAAACATATTCATAACGTTGCGAATGAGGTAATTGATATTACAGGTGGTCGAATTGCATTTATTCACCCGATAACAGGAAAAGAAATCAAGGGAAACTCAAAAGGGCAAATGGTTGTAGTGTTTGACCCAGCAATGGAAGATTTTGTAATGCGGTCAGTTAGCCTTGATTTTATTAAAAAAGTCGGTGGACATGATGAAAATTCCAATGATTAAAAATGCTGGTGGGGTATTTTGCCCTGCCGATGAAATGTATTTAGACAAGCTAAAACGATTTGAGAATGGTGGGCTTTATGAAATGGAATTTAAAAAGACAAATAATCCAAAGTTGCATCGGAAATTGTTTGCTTTCTTTAAATTTTGTTTTGAACATTATTCTTCAGAAAACTCAGAGGTGGAGTGCGCAGACGAGGCTAAACAATTCAATCATTTTAGAAAGCGTTTAACCATATTAGCCGGTTTTTTTGATGAGTTTATAAACTTTGATACAGGAGAGATACACAAAGAGGCACAAAGCCTTAAATGGGATGAAATGGATGATATTGAACGTGGAGATTGCCTAAAAGCCGTAGTAAATGCAGCAATAAAACACGTTTTTAACAACACAACCGATGAAAATATTTTAAATCAATTATATGAGTTTTTTTGGTAGGCGAGAAATGAGTTCATTAAATTACATTCTTTTACTGTTGAGCTTTGCTGTTGCACCAGCCTCAGCGTTTGTCATTGCAGTTATTTTTCAAAATGACATCACGAGAGCATTTTTCCAATGGACATCTTGTGTTTGTGCAGTCGGCTCTTGGCTTTCGATAGTGATTGCATTTGGTTATTGGTTGGCTAAACATCTTGGATAAGAAACGGTGTTGGTTATGAATGACAAGGAAAAATTTGAGCGCACTAAACCAGTAGTGAATGTTGGAACAATAGGACACGTTGATCATGGCAAAGCTATTGTAGCGGCAGCAGTAGCATCAGTGTTAGCAAGAATGGCTAAAGAAAATTTTGAAACAACCATGCCGAAAGTATCTTATCCTGTAGAGCGATTTAACAAAAGAGCGGTGTATTCAAGAGGAAAATAAAATGGCTAAATTACGCAAGGATGCGAAAGGGCGTGAATGTCAGGTCAGAATCCCTGGCATTTGCACAGGCGAAAACGAAACAGTGGTATTAGCGCACTATACAAGCTCTTGGCTTAGAGGCATGGGAAGTAAGCCGCATGATATTTTTGGAGCTTATTGTTGTGCTGCTTGCCATAACGCAATCGATGGGAGAGTAAGAACAAGTTATTCCCGAGAGCAATTAAGACTTATGCACGCTGAGGGAGTGTTAAGAACAATCAACATTTTACTCAAGGAGGGGAAAATATGTCTGATTGGTTAGAAATTGCATTACCCTATCCACCGTCAGTTAATCATTATTGGCGGCATACACGAAATGGACGGCATTATATCAGCGAGGCTGGTAGAAAATTCAAAACGGAGGCTTTGAGAATTTTAAAACAATTTGATCCATTTACAGGTTCAGTGGCGATTTGCCTTGATGTGTACTATCCCGATAACCGAAACCGTGATCCAGATAACATAAACAAAGGGCTTTTCGATAGTTTAGTCGCCTCAGGATTAATACAAGACGACAACAACAAAGTGATAAAAGATTTTCGCAGCAAAAATTGTGGAATCAAAAAAGGTGGAATGGTTGTAGTAAAAATTAAAGGGCTTGAAAATGAGTAAATCAATCGAATTGTTAGTTAAATTACATAATCCAAAATGCGTTAGTATTGAAACAGCTGGAAGAGGTGGTGCGACATTACTTTACAAAGAGCAAATTATTTGTGCTTTTGCTCAAGCTGAAAGCAAATATATGCTTGGTTATCATTTGCTAATGAGCAAATACCGCCAAGAAAAATCCTCAAGAGAATTTGTTGATAGTTATGTTGATGCGTGGTGTGAAGAGTTTGGCCATCCTGAACACGCCTCAGAGTCCTTAAAATATGTTGTTGATATGGTATGTGATTTGCCGCTGCCTAGTCAGTTAAGACATATTAAAGCGTTAAGAAAACGCTATTTACGCTCACAATATGCGCATTTATCAGCTTTGGATAGAGCGAACAAGGTTGCGGAAGAAAATGGATTGCCGGCAAATAGCGTTGAGGCTCGTCAGTTGAGAATTAGAGAATTAAACGATTTGCGTAAATCCAACACTTGCCCTCGCTGCCGTGGCACAGGTGAAGTCGGTAAAGTGCAAAAACATAAATGCCCTGAATGTGATGGAACAGGTAAACTGAAAGCAACAATCTACCATTTAATGAAATCCATTGATTGCACTGAGGCTTATTTTAAACGCTATCTTTTAGCTTTAGTGGTGGATTTTGAGCGCCATTGCTATGATGAAATGAATCGTGCTGAAGATGTGATCAAGCAATACTTGAAAAAGGAATTGCAACAATGAGCAGATTCAGAAAAATGGATATGGAAACGAAAATTCATAAAGCGGTTAGAACGTTCATTGAGTTAGTTCTTGATTCCAAAGATGAATTGAAAGTCGATGGCATTCAATTCGGAATTGATTTTGCTTGCATGAGAAGTGTATCAACTGCCGATATTTTTATAGCGTTTATCATCAAAAAAAGGCGATAAGGAGTTTGGATATACCCATACATTATCAGCAAGAGAAATAGATATTTTAAGGCCAGAGATACTGGCGAGAGTAATGAAATATAGAGCTAAATCAGCTATCGAAAAAATAAAAGAACAACTTATCAAAAGTGTGAAGTAGATCACAGTTATCCTTAAAATCCCCCTCTATAATTTATCTAAATTGGATGTGTTGGAGGGGGTATGAGCAAAGATTTAAGAGAGGCTTTACTTTGGGTTGGGTTTATTATTTTTATTTTTACGTTTGCTTATGGAATGAATAAGAAAGACGAATCAGAAAATAAAACAAGAGCCATGCGAGAGGTTGAATCTTGTATGGTTAATTTGCATAAAAGTTATGCTGAATGCAAAGAGTTGGTTTATATGGCTGACTAATTATCGCCTAAGGAAATAATATGAAAAAATTACTATTGATTGCTTTATCGCTAATATCGTCCGCGGCAATGGCGGGTTATACCACTTGCAATAACTTTGGAGATACTCTAATTTGCCGTGATTCAAGTGGATTTTCAAGCACTACACACAGGATTGGCGATACCTATATCACAAGTGGATCAGGCGGTTACAGAGCAACAACTCATCGTATAAGTGATGATATATATCGAGGTAGGGATAATAGAGGTAATACATGGAATATCTATGACGACTTGGATAATAAATACTGATGGTTAAGCGGTTGTAATATATAAGATTCATTGACTTTTAATAAGCTTTGCAGTAAAATTCACAAAAATGACCGAGGTGTATTTTATACATCTCGGTTTTTTATTATCAATCGTGGGATAGCCTAAAGATAAAACTGGCATTAATTCGAAATGTTAATTGCAAAAGCTATCTCCTTATCAAAATAAGCTCGCATATCTATGCGGGCTTTTTTATTACCTATCAAACGATGAGGGAAATCAAATGCCTATGAAAGATCCAGATGTATGGGCTTTAATTTGGGCGTGGTTACAGGTCAATATTGGGAATGGGTCAGTCCAAAGCGCCGGCGCCGCTGTTGCAATGTCGCTTTTAAGAATTGGCTTTATGCGAAAAAAACCATCCTTCCGCTATATGTTGATTGATGCAGCTATTTGCGCATCTATTGCTGGTGTAGCTGTTCCAGTTTGTACCCATGTATTCGGTCACGCCGATTTTTCAGCGTTTTTCGGAACGATGATTGGATTTATCGGCACGGAAAAAATCCGTGAATATTTATTCAAGTTCATTAATCGGAGAATTGAAAAAGATGATGCACATTTCACAGACGACATTCAATAAGGTTTTCCCTAGTGCAATCGCTGGAATCTATAAAGCGATCTCAGACAACATCGAAAAAGCGGGTTGTATCACAAAAACACAACAAGCTATGTTTATTGCTCAGTGCGGGCATGAAACACGAGGCTTTACACGTTTTTGCGAAAGCATGAATTATTCTGTTGCCGGATTAAGAGAGACATTTCGTAAATACTTCACTTTAGCGCAAGCGCAAAAATATGGATATGTAAAAAATAAAGCTGGTGTAGTTATCCAAAAAGCCGATCAGGTATCTATTGCTAATATCGCCTATGCAAACCGCATGGGTAACGGCAATCAGGCAACTGGTGATGGTTGGAAGTATAGAGGTCGTGGACTACCGCATCTTACAGGTAAAGATAACTACCTTAGATTCCAAAAATGGTTAGGGAAATCCATTATGCCGGAAGAAGTATCAACCGATTTAGATTTAATCGTTAAATCAGGCGTTTGGTTCTGGCTAGATAAAGATTTAGCTAATTGCACTTCTGTTGAGAAAGCTACACTTCGGATAAACGGTGGAACAAACGGATTAGAAGAGCGCTGTAAGCTCTATCGTGATTTAATGGTGAGTTAATATGGGTAAATACATCTTTGGCGTACTAGGCGCTTTACTGATTGTGTTATGTTGCATTTTAAGCCATCAAGTCAGCGTTATTAATACGCTGAAAGCAGAAAATGCTACTCAAGCTAAAACAATCGAATTGCAGTCCGAATCAATAACAAAACTTGAGGCTGATATTGCAGAAAATGAACGCCTAACATTTGAAATCTCGGAAGAGGATAACAAAACAAGGGAACAAACCAATGCGATTATTAAATCTATTCCAAAAGCTGACAAGCAAAGTGATGCGTTTAACGCCAATGCTCCTCTTAGCGTTATTGACTTCTTGCGCAAGTAAACCTCAGGTGGTCACTTGCCCTCGATTGCCGGTTGCTTATGTTGCACACTTAGACAAAACTCAATTCTTGGGCGAAACCTATGGTGATATTGCGCAATACGCCGTTGTGTTAAAGCGTGAACGTGATATGTGCTTAAACCGCATCGACAAAATCCGTGAATGGCAAACTGAGAAATTAAGTAAATAGGGCTAATCAATGTTTTTTCCAAAATCAAAGAAGAAACTTCTTGAAGAGGGATTTACCCATCATTGCAAAGTATGGGGAATCCCTTGTTATGTTGGTGGATTAGATGAAGAAGATCCTCTTATCGATACCGCCAACTTTATCCCTAGTTGGGTATTAGACTTAGCTGATGCAATTTGCTTTACCATGCTAGATTATCAAAATAGAGATAATCCGCATTATCTGAAAGGTTGGTCTATCTATGTAGGTGACCCGCTTTAATTAAACCAATATGCCCGCTTAATTGCGGGCTTTTTTATATATCGTTTATGGCAAGAAATAATTGGAACGCACTTCAAATAGAATACATCAAGTCTTATGCAAAGACTGGTGTATCAGTATCAGAATGGTGCAGAAAGAAAGGGTTAAATTTTGCCAGTGCTAAACGTTATATCAAAAAGCCTGAAACAGCATTCGCACAGTTAGATGAAATCCAAAAGGGTGACAATCGAGAAGTAAAAGCAATTAAGAAAGCCGTTAAAAACAATGCGAATAAAATCGCTGAATTGGAAGTTGTTGAATCTAAAGAAGATTTAGAAGAAAACTGCGAAGTTGATTGCGAAATTGCGAATGAAACTGCGAAAGTCGCACAAGAAAACTGCGAAACTGCGAAAAGAATGGCAATAAGAGCGAAACAGTCAGCAAAAATGATAAAGCATGGCGGTTACGCTCGTTACTTTAAAGATAAATCAGCCTTTGATGTTGTAGTTGATTTTAGCCTTAAAGATGAGATTGATTTAATGCGACAACGCGCCATTGCATCAATCGAGAATCTTGAAAAGTTCACCGCTGATTTAAGCCACTGTAAAACGGCTGAAGATAAAGAGCTTAGTTATAAGCTAATTAACGCCGCTCAGAACGCATTAGATAGAGCGGTTGCACGAATTGAGAGTTTAAGCCGCACAAATAACGATATTGGTTTAGTGCTTGAAACAATCGAATTAAGAAAGGCTCAGACGAAAGAAACCTTGCTTAAAGCTGACAAGCTCGCACAAGAGTTAGGCGCAAGAGCAGCAAACAAACACAAAGTGGAATACACAATGGATTTTACAGGCGGCGATAATGAAGATTAATTATATCGCCTCGCCAACCTTTCGCCGAGTACATAAATCAAACGCATTAGTAAAGGCAATTCGTGGCCCGATTGGTAGTGGTAAATCAGTTGGGTGTGTAATGGAAATGTTCCGTATTTGCTTAAACCAAGAGCCTAATTCTGACGGTGTTCGCCGTACTCGTTGGGCTTGCGTGCGTAATACTTACCCTGAGTTAAAGGGTACAGTGATCAAAACATTCCAAGACTGGATTCCTGACAGCATTTGCCCGATTAAATATGACAGTCCAATCTCAGGATTGATGAAAATTAATCATCCTGATGGCAAAACAACGGTTGAGGCTGAATTTATGTTCCTATCTATGGATAAGCCAAAAGATGTTAAGAAATTGATGTCACTTGAGCTTACAGGGATTTGGATAAACGAGGCTCAATTCTTGCCAGTATTGCTTGTTACTGAGGCGGTTACTCGTACAGGGCGTTACCCGAAAAAGAGCGTATTAGAGGGATTTGATGGCGCAACCTGGAACGGCATGATTATGGACACAAACTCGCCTGATGACGATCACTGGTGGCATGAATTTGAAACCGCTATTGATGAAGAAACAGGCGAAAGTCTAACGCCTAAAGGATGGGAGTTCTTCACTCAGCCTGGCGCATTAATTGATATTACAGGCATCCCATGCAGCTCTTTATCTGATGAAGTCAAAGCCAACATTGAGGCTGGCTTATACGTTGAATATAAAGGGCATAAATTCGTGGCTAATCCACTTGCTGAGAACGTTGAAAACCATAAGAAAGGTTATGGGTACTGGTTCGACAGCTTGCAAGGACAAACGCTCAACTGGATTAAATCTCGCATCTGTAATGAATTTGCGACAGTACAAACAGGTAAACCAGTTTATATGGATCACTTCAACAAAGAATTGCACGTATCAAAAGATAAATTATTGCCGGTTAAAGGATGGCCAACATTTATTGGTCTTGACTTTGGTTTAACGCCAGCCGCAATTATCGGTCAGGTTGCACCAATCGGACAGTTACGCATCACTGATGAAGTTGTTGCAACGGGTATGGGGATTGAACGATTCATTCGTGATCAGCTTTCAATTCTACTCAAATCAAAATACAACGGTTGTGAAATTGAAGTGATAGGCGACCCGGCTGGTGTGCAACGTGCGCAAACCAACGAGAAAACGTGCTTTCAAATCCTATTGGAAAATGGCTTTAATGCTCGTCCAGCAGATTCAAATAACACAACAGCTCGCCTTGAGGCAGTTCGTTGGTGGTTATCTCGCTTAGTAGGTAAAGGACAGCCGGCAATGCTTATTAGTCCACACTGTAAAACACTTATCAAAGGTTATGAGACAGGTTATTCATACCGCCTATTAAATATCAGTGGGGAAGATAAATACACTGAAACGCCGGATAAAAACCGCTATTCGCATCCGCACGATGCAAACCAATATTTATGTTTAGGCGCTATGCCTGATTTATTTAAACAACAGATCATCAACATTAAACCACATCAAGCAATCAGTTCATTGACAGGGTACTAAACAATGGCAGAAGAACAATCCGCATTACTAGAGGCGATTACCGCTTTCGGTTCAGAGCTAAAAGCGAAACTTTTAGAACAAATTAAACAACGCCAACCAGTTGTAGAACGTTGGGTAAAAGATATGTATCAATATCGCAACCAATACTCAACCTCAACAACAACGGGCAAATCTAAAGTGTTTGTTGGTTATACCCGTGCGAAAACTGATGCTTGGACGGCTCAAATGACAGATATGTTATTTCCGAGTGATGACAAGAATTATGGCATCTCACCAACGCCCATGCCAGATATTGCAAATGTAGCCAAAAAACAAGATAACGGCAATCCACAAATGGCCGCTCAAATAAATAATGCTCGTGCGATTATGCAACAAGCGAAAGAGCGTGCGGAGGCAATGGAAAAGTTAATTGACGATCAGTTGCTTGAATGTGATTATGCTGCTGAGGCTCGCTTATGCTTACATTATGCCGGCGTATTGGGAACAGGTATTTTGCGCGCGCCTATCGTTGATGTTGTGGAATCGAAAGTGTGGTCAGAAGATGCGATGGGGCAATGGAATGGCGATATTGTGACTAAGACAATTCCGTCCGCTCGTTTAGTGTTGCCTTGGGATTTTGTGCCGGATATGACCGCATCCACAATCAAAGATTGCCAATTCGTCTTTGAACGTAGTTATGTTACTAAAAAACAATTACAGTCTTTAGCTAAAAATCCATACTACTTGAAAGATAACGTGCTTGAGCTTTGTGAATTAGACGGCTCAGATACGAAAACAGCAAGCTCAGATATGGATGGTTATGTTGATACGTTGAGAACGTTATCAGGCTTAGAAACACAGAGCAAAGACAACCGCTATGAGCTATGGACTTACCATGGTGGTATTCCATTGAGCGTATTAGAGAGCGCCAATTCTCAATTAGGTGATGGCAATAAGCTCAACATCCCGAGCGATGAGGAATCAAAGGCGGCTAATCTTGAAATTGATGGCGTGATCGTGATGGCGGGCAACGGCAAGATTTTAAGCGTAAACCTTAATCCGTTAGATTCAGCCGAATACCCTTACTCAATTTACACTTGCGAGCCTGATGTATGTTGCGTATTTGGCTTTGGTATTCCTTACCTTTGCCGTGATGCACAAGAGATTTTAAATACTGCTTGGCGAGGCATGATTGATAACGGTGTTTTAGGTATCGGGCCGCAAGCCGTTGTGAATAGCAGCGTCCTAACTCCAGTTGATGGGAACTGGGAGCTTGCTCCATATAAATTATGGAAGACTAATGACCGTGCAACAATGAATGCAACTATTGAGGCTCAAAGAGCCTTTGGCGTATTTGATATTAGCAGTCGTCAGCAAGAATTTGCCAATATCATTCAGCTTTCAAAATCATTCATGGATGAAGAAAGTGGATTGCCTATGATTGCGCAAGGCGAGCAAGGTCAGGTTACGCCAACGCTAGGCGGTATGTCTATGCTAATGAATGCCGCCAATGCAGTACGCCGCAGACAGGTGAAAGAATGGGATGATGCCGTGACTAAACCATTAATTCGCCGATTCTATGAATACAACATGGCAATGAGCGATGATCCGAATATTAAAGGCGATATGCAGATTGTTGCTCGTGGTACATCAGCGCTATTGGTTAAAGAAACTCAAACAGCACAGATTATCGATATTTTCCAAAAATTCGGTCAGCATCCACAATTAATGTATGCCTTTGACTGGTACGATGGCGCTAAAACATTGATGCAATCAATGAGCATGGGAACGCAAACCATGCTTATTCCTCGTGATGAGTACGAACAAAAATTACAGGAAATGCAAGAATCTCAAGCAGCACAACCGCAAGATCCTGAAATTTTGAAAGTACAAATGCAAATGCAGATTGCACAGCAAAAACAACAGCACGAAATGCAGTTAGAGCAAATGAAGATTCAAAGTCAGATTCAGATTGAACAAATGAAAGTTCAGATCAAAGAGAAAGAGCTTGAAATTAAAATGCTCGAAGTGCAAATGACACAACAATCGCATCAAGCTCGCCTAGATTTAGACGAAAAACTAAGCACAGCAAAACTCACAACCGATTTACAACTTCAAACAGGTAAACAAGCAATAGATTTAGAGAAATTTAAAACAGAAGTGGCATTGAAGAATACGCCGCTCGCTAATCCAGCCGGTAATTATGGATTAGACAAATAACAGGCCGCAACGTAAAAGTGCGGTCTTTTTTTATCACTAAATTTTAAGGGCAAATATATATGAGTTTCTACCTTTCCAATAAAGACTACAAAGAAATGATCGGCATTATTAGTGGCGATACAGGTAGCAATAAAGGAAATGGCGAATTAACCACTTACCTCGATACTGAATTAACAGCGCAAGAGCCTAAAAAACAACAGCAAGGCATTGTGGCTGATACCGTTGATGCGGTGCAAATGGGTGCATGGAAAGGCGTTAGTGATATTGCGCATGGTGTTGGTGCTTTAACCGGTGCAGATTGGTTGCATGATGTTGGTGATTGGGCGGCAAAAGGTGCTGATGAAAACGTTGCCTCAATGTCAGATGAAATGAAAGCCGCTTTAAATCAAAATGCGTTTGATGGCGAGGGGCAAGGCGTGCGCAATTTGCGTTGGTGGGCTGGTAATTTAGGTTCATTAATTGGTCAAAACCTTGATACTGCTTTAACGCTTGGGGCGGGTAAAGTTGCAACGATTGGTGCAAAACAAGCCGGTAAATTATTGCTCAAAAAAGAAGTCGCTGAAGAAGTTGGAAAAACAGCCGTTGAGCAAGCGGCTAAACGTGGCATTCCTCAAAAATACTGGAACATGGTTGGCATTACAGCAACAATGTCAGCGATGTCAGGTGGTGGCCGTTACGGTCAAAAACGTGATGAAGTCATGGGCATGACCAACGAGCAATTAGCTCAGATCCCACAATTCTCAGATGAATATTATTCCATTGCGGATAGCGATGAGGGCAAAGGTAAAAGCACTGATGAGCTTTACACAATGGCTAAAAAATCCTTTGCTGATAAAGTTGGGCGTGATGCAGCGTTAAATCCAACAGCTATTGCGACAGATTTAGTGACAAATGCAGTCAGTGGTCTTGGTGGTGGATTTTGGGGTTTAGGTTCGCCGGCTAAAACAATTAAAGGTGGTTTATTAAAAGGTGCGGCAGTTGAGGGCGGTACTGAGGCTATTCAAGGCATTGGCGAACAATACGCATTAAACAAAGCAGATCAGGACTATTTAAATCCGAATAAAGATTTAACTGAGGGTATGGCTGATAATGCTATCAATGGTGCAGTGCTTGGTGCGGTCTTTGGTTCGGCTATGGGTGGGCTTGATACGCATACCGACAGAATGGCTTTCAACAATCAAAAACGCACAATCTTAAATCATATCAATACTGGTAATGATGCAGTTGATAGCCAATTAAGAAACTATGTTGATATGCTCAATCATGGCGCAACCGAATTAGGCGATTTGGTATCAGCCAGTCGAGTACAAGCAATCAATAATGCGGGTATCGCAACAGCTAAAGCACGACAAGCAGCAGAAGAGGCACTTGCAGAGCAGCAAGCAAAAGCAAAATTTGAATCAGACTTCTTTGGTGAAGAACAGTCACAACAAGAAACAACCTCCACTTTCAAAGTCGATCCGAATTTAGAACGCGCGCTTGAATTGCATTCAATTCTTGGGCAATTCAGAAAAAATGATTTATCTCGTGCGAATGAGTTTATTGATACGCCAACCATTTTCGCAGACGAACAAGCTCGAAAAGATTATGTAATTGGTCGTGCGTTTGATGAAGTGCGCAACATTGCTCAATCATACGGCATTGATCCGAAAGATGGCAAAGCTATGCGCCATTGGTTAGAAGATTATGCTGAGAAAGCGAAAGAATATACTAGCGATGATCAACAATATAATTCTTCATCTAACCAACAGGATAGCGAAAATCTAAACGGGCAGCCTTATAACATCAGCAAACAAACATCAGAAGAAGTCTCATCATTAAAAGAGCCAAACCAACCAATTGATTTCAATTTAGGCGCAGCGACTAAAGATTTATCCATACAACCAGAGGTTAATCTTGGGTATAACAGCGCATTAGCACGCCAAAATTCAAATCTTGTAGGATTTGACTTAAATCAACCATTAAGCAATCAGCAATCTGCCGAGTATGATGGCATTAATCCAGTTGGTAACGGTCTTTTATCCACGCACATGAATCAAAGTCAATTAGGGCGACAATTAACAGCGGATAGCTCGCTTGGCGATTTGAACAGTATTGCAAAAGATATTAATGCCGATAATCAAATTCAAAAGGATAGTAATTCAGATTTCCGTTTAAGCTTAAATGAATCCGCTGATTCTGATTTTGCGAAAGCGGTAGATACAACAATTCAAGGTGGCAAACCATCAAGACAATATATTCCAATGGGTACAACTCCAGATGCTCTGAAAATGCTTGGATTGCCAGATACTAAAGTTTTAGTGAGTCGAGATGTATTAAGAAAAGTGATGTTAGACAAGCATAATGTTACAGCTGAAACATTAAAGCAGCTGCCTAAGCAAATCAATCACCCTATCGCCATTATGAAATCGGCTCCTCAAGCAACTCATGACGGTTATGTTGTTTTAACTGAGTTATTGGAAAAAAATATATCAACAGGTAGTGACGAGCCGATAATTAGCGCATTGCATTTAAAAAATACAAAAGACGGGTTAGAGGTAATCAATATTGCAAGTGTTTACGGCAAAAATCTTGATGGATTGCAGAATATGCTGAATCATGACTTGGCGTATTGGAATAAAACAAAAGGCTCACAATTTATTGAATCTTTCGGGCTCCAATTGCCCTCAAAAATCGATTCAAAAATGATGAGCCAATCTTTGGATAATATTAAAACCGAAGCCGATCTAAGTCAATATCAAGCCTCAAAAAATGACCAGGTATCAAAATTTAATCCAGAAGTTCAACGCGCCCAAGAAATCCTAAATCAAACCTTTGGAAAGGCGGCAGAGCATATTGAAGTTGCAACCTTTGCAAATCCTCCAAAAGATGTGCGACATTTAATCACTTCTGATGTAGAGGGATGGTTTAATCCTAAAACTGGCAAGGTTACATTGATCGCAGATAGTATCAATGCAACCAAAACAATGAGCAAAGAAGAACGCTTGCAGTTCGTTGCGTGGCACGAAATGGCGCACCGTGGAATCAACGTTGGCTATAAAGGCTCTTATGATAGCTTAATGCAAGAAGTTGGCAAAAATAAAGCGATTAGCCAGATTGCTGATGCTATTCAAGCTCAACGCAAAAACACTGATGATTTAGCCGCAACCAATCGTGCAGTGGCGATTGAAGAGGCTATTGCAGAAATGATGGCCGCACACGAAACGGGTAAATGGAATGAGCTTGAAAGCCGTTACGGTGTAGAGATTAAGAAAGGTCAAAGACAATCAACTAAATCATGGTTAGCAATGACCGCACAACGCATCAAAGACTTCTTGTCAAAATTCTTTGGCGTTGAGCGTGCAGCGCAGTTTTCTGATGAAGATGTATTGAATCTTATTGCTCGAGTTAAGGAGAAAGCGATTGGAAAATATACAGAGATTTCATCAGTAGATAACGGAGTTCGGTATAGTATTTATCATAGAAGAAATAATAATTCTGATTCACCTGATAATGGAGTTGGGTATTCAATGTTTGCAGAAGATGAGCATTCTGTTGAGCATTACGGAAATAACCACTGGATTTTACCTGAGGGGAATAACGAAAAAAGAATTTACGCTGGCTCTAGCGAATTTAAGAATGTTTTAAATGGCTGGCTGAACGATAACAAGCCTCTACTTGAAAGTGAATTTGGAAGATCTGATGATGAATTTATTGATAGTTTAATTGAAGAGGCAAATCCTGATGATATAGTTGATTCTGCTGGCTTTTGGGATAACGAAAAATTGGTTCGCTATTTTAGCGAAGAAGTATTATCCCCTAATGGGTGGGAAATTGTAGAAACGAGAGATGGTGCAATTTCTTTCAATGATGAGCTATCTATTAATGCAGATAGTACAGATAATTTGCGCTTTAGTCGAAATGAAGAATTAACTGAAGAACGCTATAACCAAGCAAAATCAAAAGGCGAAACCGAGCTTACATTCAAACAATGGCAACAAGTGCGCTCGCCTGAGTTTAAAGCATGGTTCGGTGATTGGGAAAACGATCCTGAAAACGCAAGTAAGGTTGTGAATCCTAAAACTGGTGAGCCGTTAGTGGTTTATCATGCAAGCACGGCTAGTTTTAATGTATTTGAGCCTAGTAATCCTAGATTTGCGGCTGGAAATATAAACGGCATTTATTTCACGGACAAAATCGACCAGGAAATGATAGAGGAATATGGGGATAAAATATACCATGCTTTCTTAAATATTAAAAAACAACTAACTGGAAATCCAAGAAAATACGCCGAAGATGTGAAAGGAGTTCACTTTCCATATCCACCAACAACAGATAAATTAAATGCCTACAATAAAGCGATTGGAAGTGTTGAAGATATTAAGAATGTTATTTTGGATGCTGGATTTGATGGCGTTAAATCTAAATTCGGCCGCTCTTACGAGTACATTGTTTTTAAATCAAATCAAATCAAATCCGCAACCGATAATACAGGCGCATTTTCAAAAGAGAACGATGATATTCGGTTTAGTAGAAAAGGCGAATCAGAATATCAACGTGATTTAATCGTGACACACAACATCAGTGCGGATGGCATTATGCACGCTGATAAAATGGGCGGTTTACCACTTGCATCCGTTGCAGTAGCAAAACAAAGCAATCCATTAACCAACTTTGGTGAAGTCACTTTAATTGGTAGTCGTAATTACATCGATCCGAAAGGCGTAAATAAAGCTCAAGTTTTCGGTAGTGATATTTACTCGCCTCGTTATCCTCGAATTAGTTATGAGTATTCAGCGAAAGATCAAAAAGCATTATTCAATCGTTTTGAAAAATCAGCAAAAGAGATTGAAGATAGAGCCTTTGATTATGACTTTACGCAAGGATTGGAAGATACTGGCGCAAAACAAGCGATGCTTAATAGTGATGCGGTTAAATATCAGTTCTTGAAAGAGCATAATATTCCGTATAAAAAAGCCTATCGAGATATTCCGAAAAGCGTACACGCCGATTATCCATCCATTCAGAAAGCAATTAAAGCCGGCATTAGTGAGGAAGATATTTCATCCATCGAAAGTGCGGATAAATTTGAGGGTTTATTCAGAGAATTTATCAAGGATTACATCAAAGATATTGAGGGCAGAGTATCTCCATCGCCGTTGCTCAAAAATGTAATTGTGCGAGCAAAACAAGCCTTGGATGGGGATAAATATGCGGTTCGCACTTTTGCTGAATCAAGAGTAAAAGAGGGATTGAAATTACAGGAATCTAAGAAAGTATTAGATCAACCTGAAACCTTATCAAATATGCGAAAAGCGGTTAGCGAACATGAAGATGTTTTCCGTGATTATGTTGATAGTATCGTTGAAACCATGCCAGTTAAAGAGAAAATTTGGAATGGTACAGATGGTCATGGCCGCAATAAATACGTTGCGCATACTATTGAAAACGTTGTTAAAAAACTCAAAAAAGATTTACGAGGCGGCGAATCATTTAATTATGGGATGCCTAACGTGCGTGCAGCCGTTACGCCTAAGTTTAAATCCATTGCTGATATTCAAGCCAATAAACATCGAATCGTATCTAAAGAAGAATTTAAAACCGCAAGAGATGCTCTCGAAAAAGAGGGGGATTTATTAGCGAACAAATTAGGCGTAAGCACCTTAGATATTTACGATGTGTTATGGAATGCGGTTGATGAAAACACTTCAAAAGCATTTGGCTATGCCGGCATTAAAGACACTCAAGAAAACAGAATGGCAGTTGGTGCGTTTTTAAATAAACTCAAAGCATTGCCAACTGAATATTTTGAGGGTAAAGCGAAAGATATTACACAATTCAGCAACTTTGCTGGCGCTGTTGTGCCTGATAACCTTGCTAAAAATGCCTATGATGTATTGGAAAAATCAGGGGTGAAGATCTTTACCTATGATTCTACCGATCCTAAAGCAAGAATTGAGGCTATTAAGCAAGCGACAAATCAATTAGATGAAGAGCGTGGAGGAGATATTTTATTCTCTCGTGCGAACACAATGCAATCCGCTCTTGATCTAGCGATGACAGGCGTGGCAGATAGCGAGCCTAGCGCATGGGATAGCTTAAAATCTAAAGACTTCTCAGGATTTAAAGAGCGTTTTAATCGTGCAGTTGGTAAAGTTGATGAATGGTTAGCTGATAGCTTGCGCCCGGTGAATGATTGGATTGATTCAATGCACCTTGAAGATCAAACAGGCAACACGAGTAGCCGAGACCACGAGAAACGTCGTTTGAAAGATGCGATGTACACAGCTAAAGGAAAACGTGATGCGCTAAATTCCGAGTTAGAGCAAGCGTATTTAAAACCTATCCTTTCTAAGATTGCGTCGCTGTCCAAAGAAACCAAAAAAAGCAATCATTACATTGATGAATTAACAATGAAAAGAATGGTTGGCAACTGGATCTCAGCTCGCTATTCCATTGAGAAAAATATTGATTTACTCAATCGTGATGAAAAAGTAATGCGTGATACAAAACGCTTATTGGATAACGCCAAACAAAACGGTACAAGTGCAGAAGTGCGCCGCTTAAATGAGGCTTATCTAAAAGCAAAAGAGCAATACGATAACCGTAAGGCTGATATTTATAACACGGATTACAAGAAGAAAAAGAATCGCTTTAAAGTTGGGGTTGCTGGCGGTTGGTCAATTCCTGAGGCTAAACTAACCTTGCAAGAAACATTAAACTGGGTCAAGGAAAGTGACTTAAAAGATATTGCTGAGATGATTTATGATTTAAATCAGTCTAGATTAGAGATTGACCGTGCAAGCGGTCGATATACTGAGGCTGAGTATCAAGAATACAAGGCTAATCGCCATTATGTGCCTTTAACTGGCGATCCGAATGCTGATGTTGATGTGGATATTATCTCGGGCGCTGGCTCAAATGCACTTAATATTTCTCGAGATGAAGCGCTAGATGGGCGCATAAGTTCTGAGGCTGAAGATGCGATTGATGCTGTTTGGAAGTCAATTGGAAAATCTACCACTTATGCAGGCTTTGCTGAGTTTAAATCTAGAATTGATGACTTGTTTGAAACAGAAGTGGCTTTATTGAAAGATAAAGGCTATTCCGATGCTGAGGCAAGAGAACAAGCAACCGCAAATTTAGGTATTAGTAAACGCAAAATGCAGGGCTTAACCCGCTCAAGCGATAATGTTCTGATCCGCAAAGAGAGAGGTGAATATTATGAGTATGAGTTGCCAAAACAAGCCATGGAAGCCTTGCGCAATGATAATGTGGAACATGCTAACGCATTCTTGAAACTCATTTCTAAACCTACCGGCTGGTATGCTCGAGGTGTTACCCAATGGACTGTTACGTTTGCGCCAATGAATATGATGCGTGATACTTGGGAAAAATCAGAATTTATCCGAGTGCAAAAACTTTACGACAAAAATAATCGTCTAGTTGATAGCAAAACAATGGATAAAATCGGTCGTGATACTATTAAAAACGCACTGGCTGACAAGGAAGTATGGCAAGCAACTAAACGACTTGGATTCGGTCAAGAATTGCGTGATAGCGTTCCAGCAGAGCGAATGTTAAAACAACTTCTAAAAGAGGGGGGAGTATCAAACTATGGTACTTATCTTGATAAATCAGAAGTTGATTTAATTAAGAAATTGCGCAAGGAAAATAATCCACTCGCCGGCAAACTTGAGAAAGCTGGCAAAGTGCTTGAGGGTTACAATAAGATGTTCGATACAGTATCAGCGTTAGCATCCTATAAAGCGCTAGTGGAAAATGGCATTGATTCAAAACAAGCGGCGGCGACAACACTCGAATTAACCAACTTCCGCAAAACTGGCTCAAAAATGCGTGGTATTAAAGCCTTGTATATGTTCTCGCAACCAACAGTAATGGGTGCAGCCAACTTAATGCGTTATCTATCCACTCGTAAAGGGCAAATTCGCTTTGCTGCATACATGGCCGCAATGACTTCACTTTACACTGTATTGCGCTCAATGGACGATGAGGACGAGGGCGGCAATAAAATGGATCAACTTGGCGATATTACGAGATACATTCCAATCCCGATTGGTGATGGTAAATACTTCAAAATCCCGGTTGGTTTTGGTATGGCGCAAATGGCGTGGAATTTCTCCACAAACATTGTAAAAGGTGCGGTTGGTGATATTTCATTGACTGAGGCGGGGGCAAATATGCTCGTCCATTCGTTGAAAACATTTTCGCCAGTATCTCCATCTGAAATTTCAGCGGCGAAATATCCTATGGAGAAAATCACTTTAACCGCAATGCCATCAATCGTGCAGCCAGTGATGCAAAACGTTTTAAATCGTTCCGCTTTTGGTAATAAAATCACAACTAATTATGTGCGTGATGATAAATTAAAAGCCGAGCAATCTAAGGCGACAACCGCTCAATTCTGGAAAGATACCGCTATTGAGCTTAATGATACATTAGGAATCGATATGCACCCTGAGCAAATTAAAAACCTGTTTGATGGGTACAGTTCAATGCTTGGAAGTCTTAAAGAGTTGAGTACTGTATTTGTGGAAAATCCTAATCGTGAACAGCTTGGAAGAAAAACTCGCACACCGTTCTTAAATCAATTCATCGGTACGACAAATGAATTCGCTATTCAAAGCCGATACTATGAGGCAAGCGATGAGGCAAAAAGCGTTTATACCGAATACAAATCTCGCAAAGAGCGTAATGAGCTTGGTGATTGGTTAGATGCTGACAAGATGAAATTAATCAAATTCCATGAGGAAGAAAAAAACATCATCAAGTCTGCGCAAAGTGAAAAAGCGAAACTCACTCGTGCGTTACGTTCTGGAAATATTAGTGCGGTAGCTTATGAAAACGGAATAAAACGTTACAATAAAGAGATGAGTGCGGTACAAGCTAAATTATTGCGTAAATATCGACAAATGGAGGGATTAAACACACACTAATCCATTGACATTTAAAAATATTTGCAGTAAAATTCAACAAAATAGCCGAATTGTAGAAATGCAATTCGGTTTTTTATTGGAGATTTTATGCAGAAATTGATTTTATCAAGTTCAACAGACAGAAATCATCTAATCTCTTACCTGAATAAACGGATCGAAGAGTATTGTCAGGATTTATGCACTGAGGGATTAACTCCTCAGCAGTACAATATTCTAAGAGGTCAGATTAAAGAATTAAGAAGTTTAGTATCAGATCTAAACGGTTAAATACAAGCCCGCTCAATGAGTGGGCTTTTTGTTATCAACGAATTATCACAAGCCGCTATATGCCGCTTAATGAGGTAATAAATGGAAAATCAAGACACCACAGAATTTAATGCTGATGCCGCTTTCGATGAGGCCGCTAATCAACTTGAATCAGGTGGACTAACTGCTGAAGTTAAACCGTCAGTCGCAGAAGAAACCGAACAGCCAGCGTCCGATCAACGCATGGAAAATACCACTCAAGAAAATATCCCGCAACAGCCGGATGAAAAAGAGGAAGTATTGCCTGAATGGTTATCTGATGCCACAGATGAAGTGAAAGATCATTTCCGTTTGATGAAAGCAGAAAAAGAGAGATACGAACACATGGCTAAATCTCAACGTGGTCGTGTTGGCGCTCTCTCTAAGAAATATCAACAGGCTAAGGCAGCGTTAGAACAGCTCGAGCAAAGTCAAACTACCTTTGATGGTGAGTTAGATAATTTGCGTGCGGACTATCCTGAAGTTGCTGATGTATTATCCCGCATTCTCGCCGGACAAAATCAACGCCTTAATGATATTTCAGCGCCGATTGCTCAGATGGTCGATGCAAATATGCAAGATTTTGCGCAGCAACAACTTGATAGCTCAATCTCTTTAGTGACTCAAGTCGTTCCTGATGCAAACGACATTTTAGGCGATCCAATGTTCCATAGATGGGTAGATAATCAACCAAAAGGCATCAAAGCATTGTTTAAATCAGACGACCCGCAAGATGCCATCTACTTACTCAATGAATACAAAAAGACTGCCGCATCAATCTCAGAGCAACGGAATAAACGTTCTCAGCAACTTTCGGCATTGTCACTTCCTACTGGTCGCACAAGTCCAAAAGGTGGCAATGATGTTGATGAAGAATCGTTGTTCAACCAATTCGCTGCTGAATTTGCTAAACAGCGATAAGTAAGTTAGTTCATTTGAGGAAAATTTATCATGGCTACAACTACATATACAGATATTTCACCACGTACACAAGTTTATGCGGAAGCTAAAATGCTTGCTCATGCTGAGCCTGTATTGATTTTAAATAAGCTTGGACAAACAAAGCCAATCCCGCAAAACAAGACGCAAACTATTAAATTCCGTCGTCCTAAACCGTTTGCGCCGGCAACCACTCCATTAACTGAGGGTGTTACTCCGGACTCTCAAAAAATGGTGTATGAGGATGTGACCGCAACATTAGGGCAGTATGGTTCTTGGTCTGAAATTACAGATGTAATTCAAGATACGCACGAAGATCAGGTTTTAAGTGACTTGGTGTTGATTTCTGGCGAACAAGCCGCTGAGACTACCGAGCTTTTGGCTTGGGGCGCAATTAGTGGTGGTACAAATGTAATCTTTGCCAACGGTACATCATCAAACGATGTAAACACTGCATTAAGCATTAATCATGTCCGAGCGGCTGTTCGTAAGTTGCAGCGCAATCGTGCGAAGAAAAAAACATCTATCCTTGATGGCTCAATCAAATACGGTACTAAACCGATTGAAGCCGCATATATTGCGGTATGCCATACTGACTTAGAGGCTGATATTCGCAGCTTGCCTGGGTTTACTCCGGTTGCAGAATACGGCTCTCGTCAGCCTATTGTCCCGCAAGAGTTTGGAACAGTGGAAAACGTGCGCTTTATTACATCGCCTTTATTCACACCTGAAATCAACAAAGGTGGCACGCCAACGGCCAATAAAGTGTTATCTACTGCTGGATCTAAAGCGGACGTGTATAAAGTCGCCGTATTTGGTCAAGATGCTTACGCAACTTGCCCATTAAAAGGTAAGGATGCCGCACAAATTTTAGTGCGCAATCCTGGTAAGGCTGAGCAAGGTGACCCTTTAGGTCAAAAAGGTTCAGTTGCATGGAAAACTTGGTGGGCGGGTAAAATCCTAAACGATGCTTGGTTAGTTCGTTTAGAAGTGGCTGCATCATCACTTTAGTTTTCATTCGTAAACCCAAAGCCCTCCTTGCGAGGGCTTTATTTTTTTAGTGAGGACATAATGGCTTATCCATTTATTGATTTAAAAAAAGCAACAAAAGAAGAATTGGTTGCTCATTTGCGCGATTATTGTGGCGTTGAAAAAGACGGCAAAAAAGAAGAGTTAGTTCAAGCAATTCTTGAATTTGAATCAGCAAATGGCATTTTACGCCCTGATGCGGAAGTGCAATTACAACCTCAAGCATCACAAGAAGAGCAAAGCGATCTTCCATTATTTGCACATAAACGTGTACGAATCATTATCGCGCCAAGCGAAACTGACAATAGCGATGTGTATGTAGGTCTCGGTGATTGGGATGCGCTAATCAAACGTGGAGAAGAAGTATCAATTCCAGAGCCTGCATATCAATTATTGGCTAAAGCTGGCGATCATCGTTTCAAACTTGTTGATGGTGGTAAATTAGAAGAATACTTTGCACCTCGATTCTCAATTACAGTATTAGGTGATGAATAATGAATTATCTTCAACTTGCTCAACGGTTACGCCGTGAAATGAATGATACAGGTGAAGGGCCATTCGGCGTATCCAATCAGAAAGGTCGTAGTCTAGAGTATGTTGATGCAATTCGTGAATCGTGGCTAGATATTCAATCTTTGCGTGATTGGAATGAGGATTTTTGGGGTGAGGGATTCTCTTCTAAAAATCCTCAAGTTCTTGAAGAATCTTCTGATGCTCCTTTTATTCCTGAAAAATTCCATGTGGCTATTGTGTATTATGCGATGCAAGGCAAAGCTTTATCGCAAAATGCTCAAGAGTTAATTTTGCGTGGGCAAAACGAATGGGATAAATATCTGCACTTACTTTGCACTCAATTCTTACCAACTCCATCATTAGGCAAATAAATGGCACAGTTACCGAGAAATCAATCACAGTTTATCGCTATTAGCGGTGGGATGGATCTATCTGCGCCTCCAATAGCAAAGGCTAGTAGTGATGCTATTGGCGCGTTAAATGTGCAGCCTATTTATGGTGGTGGATTTTCAAGAATTGAGGGGTATGAATGTTTGGATGGAAAAACAATTCCATCTCAAATGACTTATGCCGTGTTGCACGTTGGAAATATCGCCAATAAAGAGCAATTCAACAACAAAGCATTTACTCATAACGGTAAACAATACCGCATTATTGACGTGTTAGATGATGCTTTCATTGTTGCATTTTTAAAACCAGTAACTATAACTAACGGAACAAGTTTTTCTGTTAGTGGCGTTAGCTTTACTGCAAATTATGTAAACAGTTCTGTTAATGGTGATTTTTCTGATGATTTAGCTTATCGAGGAAAAGCATTTCAGTTAGGCGTTGATGCCGTTTTCCCCGTGCCAGGAACAGAAAATATTCGTGGCGTTGTGGAATTGGATAATAGGCTGATTGCCTTTCGTGATGACGGCGATAGATGCGGTGCATTTATTAGCTCAGATAATAGTTGGACGGCTGCTCAAGCAACGTATATTGCAAAGCTAAAAAACTTAGTTAAGCCTGAAAATTTATTGGATAATTCGGATTTTACATCTGGCAATGCTAGAGGTGTGATTCACTCAGTATCTTTAGCGCCTGACAGTAAATCTGGCTATGTTGTCTTGTCACAATCTGTTTTAGCTAATCAACCATTACAGATAAATAGTACAACCGTTGCGACAATAGAGAAATGCGACAGAGTTTCCTTAACTAAAGGGAAAGACTGGCAATTTATCTATCACAACTTCTATGGCGGGTCTAATACGCATTATGCCTATGGGTGTAATGGTGAGCAGATTATTGAGGTGCGCCAAAATGGAATTATCATTCCAATCCTGGTGAATAATGACAGCCCACAATATATTTGTGCGCACAGAAATCATTTATTCGCATCATTCGCTGGCGGTCAATTAGGGCATTCATTAGTTGGGCATCCTAACCGTTGGGCGGTGTTGTTAGGCTCAGAGCAATTCGGTTTAGGGGATGAAATAACGGCATTATCATCCACCACCGGCGGTGTTTTGATTATTGGTTGTCAAAATAAAACATCAGGGCTTTATGGTTCGGGTCGTGAAGATTGGGTTCTAAAAGACATTTCGCCAGTTGGCATAACTCCGAATACGCTGCAAACATCATTCATGCCTATCGCAATTACAAAAAACGGTATCACTCGAATAGATCAAACTGAGCAATTTGGTGACTTCAGATTAAGTGAAATGGATGCAAACCGTAAACTTGCCTTTGATAAGCAGCAATACAGCATTACTTATTCATCCACTAAAGCTAAATCTAACCAAGTTCGATTCTATTCATCCGAGGGAAGGCATTTATGTGTAATGGTGCAGCCAGATGGAACAACAAGAAGTACATCTTTCATTTACCCCGAGCCGTTACAAGGACTTTGGCAATCGCCTAATCAAGTTTACATTACTTTTAGCGATGGCAAAGTTTACCGCCAGTCTGACAAATGCTATTCATTTTCAGGGAAAAGCATAGATTGGACTGTAAAAATGGCATTTAACCATTGTGGGTCGCCAACATTAATCAAAAGTTGGCATAGTGCTGAATTGCAAGCTACAACCGATGGGAAATCAAAAATAAGTTTCCGATTCGATCTTGATTACAATTCAAACTATCATTCGGCCGCACTGAGTAAAGATTTAGAAATTGCCGGCGGCGGCGGTCGTTGGAATGATTCTCTTTGGAATGATTTCCTTTGGTCTGCTGAGGATTATTCAACGCCAACACTTCAATTATCAGGGTATAGCCGCAATATTGCTTTATCGTTTGCCGGCTCATCAATCTACTCTCCACAATTTGAAATAAGTGGACTTATCTTAAATTATATCACCCGGAGAAATTATCGTGTCTAAAGAAAGCTGGTATAAACGCAAACATCAATTTACTCCATACACAAAAGCGGATGGGCAAGCCGTATCTGATGAATTTGATGCAATTCAAACGAGTTTTGAGCGCATCCCTGAAATGCGAGATGATGGGAAAGGGTTTAAAGACAGTCCATTAATCCCTGAACCAACCGATCAGATGCACCCCGTTCCACTCAAAATGCTCACTGAAACAGAAAAGAGCGTTAATAATGCGAGAGATGATGTAACGACTAAAGCTCAACAAGTCGCTCAAAATACTCAATCTGTTGCTGCAAATACTTTAACTGCAACTCAAAAAGCCAATACTGCAACGCAAGCGGCAGCATCCGCACAAAGCAGCCAACAAGCGGCTGCCAATGCTGAAAACATGGCTCACAAATGGGCTGCTAATCAAGTCAATGAAGTGGTACAAGGTGATAAGTATTCAGCTTATCACTATGCAACTAAAGCGGCGCAATCTGAAACAACTGCATCATCAGCCGCAATTACATCGAAAAACAATGCCGATATAGCCACAAGTAAAGCTGAAGAGGCAGTGCAAGCGGCTGAAAGAGCTAGAAGTCTAGCAAATGGCGAAATAGATTATGAAAAAGTCTTAAACGTTCCAAGCGCAGACACTCAAACCAAAGGCATTGTGCAGCTCACAAGCAGCACGGCATCAGATAGTGAAGAATTGGGATTGACCGCAAAAGCGGGTAAATATCTAGCAACGCTTATAGCAAAAATACCTGAAACATTAACTGGTTACATTAAAACAACAAGCAAATCATCTAGTATAGATAGTGAAAGCGCTGAAACTGTTGCAACAAGTAATGCAGTTAAAAAAGCGTATGATAAAGCCGTTGAGGCTAACAATAATGCAGATAACAAAGTTCCAAAAGATGGCAATACAACAATAAACGGCATTCTAAGAGCAAAAAACAGTTCATCGGGAGGATGGAGCGCTTTTCAACTTGAAACATCGCAAGGCTATTGGCAATTAGAAGTTCATCCTAATTCGCATGAAGATGCAAATCGCCGATTTAATATGCTATTCAATCCTAATACGGGAAAACGTGTTTATCTATCATTTCCAGCAATATCAGAAGATGGCGATACTGTTGCATACAGAAGTTGGGCGGTTAATAAATCAGGCGACACAATGACAGGCAAACTTAAATTGCCAAGCATTGAAGTAACAGAAAATGGAACAGGTGAAAGTATTAAAATCGGTGATGATGCTTATATTGGCGATGTTAATGTTGCAAATAGCGTTGGTGTAAAAGGTAATACAGATAAAAATCAGGGATATATTGCCTTTGGTAATGCAAAAAAACGATTTGGGTATAACGGTTCAGCATTTTTATCTGACAGTCCATTGACAACGCCTCAAGCTGGACATGGCGCTTATGTAAGCCAATATACATCAAGCGCACCATATATTGTTTCATCGACCGGTTCTGTTGGTCGTGATACTTATCATCCATTTATTAAAGGATTAGTTAATAGTGCTGGTGCTTATGGTGCTGCATTTTCATTTGGTTATACAACATCTCAAAGCGGAGGTAATGGATTTGGACGAGGAATTATCCATTTAATTGAGGATAACGGACACTTCCTAACATGGACTTTTGAACACAATGGTGACTTTGTTAGTACAGGCGATGTAAGAACAAGCAGACGGTCACTTAACAAAACACATCAGACTGATTTTAACTATGTAACAGTTAAGCAATCAGGTAATTATGCTGGATTGAATATCGATAGACAGGATGGCAAACATGCAAGATTTGAGCTAGTTGGCTATCATTTTAAATTATGGGTTGAGGATAGATATGAGATCAACTTCCCTGAGCGAGGCGGTACTGTGTTGCTCGATACCGATTTTTCCTACCAAAAAATTGGCAATTTTGAGGTGCGTAAATATCCAGATGGGACGATGCTCCAAACATATTTTGTAGATTTTAATGATGTCCATGGGGCGAACAGCGGACTTGGCGGACCAGGACCGAAACAATTAACGTGGGCAGTATCATTTGTTGGCAAGCCGTTAGTTTTTGGGAATATAACATCATCCATAGATGATAGTCACAATGTTGGTGTGAACATCCTAACAAAATCAACAGGGACAACATTGTATTGGTATAACTACGAGCATAGCAATCTAAACCAGGGGGCGTGCCGTTTGCAATTCTTAGCGATTGGGAGATGGAAATAATGACCATGTATTTTAAAGAAGGTTTTTTTGACGATACGAATGATGGATTTGTGCCTGAAGGTGCTGTTGAAATTAGCCAAGATAAATATATTGAGCTACTTAATGGCCAAGCGCAGGGCAAACAAATCATTGCAGATAAAACAGGCAACCCGGTATTAATTGATCCAAAACCTAGTGCAGCGCACGTATTAAATCTTGATACGCTTACATGGGGGATTACCCCAGAAAAACAGGCAGCACTTTTATCTGAAACTCAAACTCGCCTTATCGCCAGCATAGATGAGTACGCAGCTAAAATCTACAGTACATGGACACGCTTTGAGAGCGAGTACCGTGAGCGTCAAACGGCTGCTGAAGCTTATAAGGCAGCAAACTATCAAGGTGACTGTAGCCGTTATATTACAGATTTTGCCAAACGCGCAGGTTTAAACAACAAAGCGGCAACAGATTTAATTTTAGTGCAAGCAGCAGGCTTGGAAAAACTACAAATGGAGCTTGCCAATCAACGTATGCGCAAGTATGAGCTAAAAGCGCCCACTCTTACGCTTGAGCAATTGCAATCAATTCATGATGACATTATTAAGCAAATGGATAACCTGATGGAGGCATATCAAAATGGCTAAGATTTATTTGGCAATGTACAAACACAAACGAGACTGGCGCAAAGAGCCAGTCAGAAAGATTGCTGACATCATCACCCGTTTTTTTACAAAGGGGAAATATTCGCACTGCGAAATAGCTATTAAACGCAGTGAAACTCTTTTTGATTGTTATTCGTCATCAGTACAAGATGGTGGCGTACGTTGCAAACAGATCGATGTATCAGATAGCACGAAGTGGGATTTAATCCAACTTAATGAGGTTACTGAGGAGCAAATCAAGGGCTATTTTAACCGCACTCTTGGCTGTAAATATGACTGGTGGGGTGCGTTAGGTATCGTGCTTGGCATTAAGCAAAAACGCTCAAAATATTTTTGCAGCGAGTGGTGCTTTAATGCGATCTATGGAGGTGAGAGCGGTTGGCGATTTAGCCCTAATCAAATTGCGGTTGTTTTTACCAAATTAAGTAATAATGAGATAAGTTTTCAAAAAGAGGCCGCTAAATAGCGGCTTTTTTTTTCATTCTTGGGAGAATATATGTCAATTCTAGGATCAATGTCTGATGCGTTAAGAAAACAGCCTAAAGCGCCAACTATTTCGCCAACGCCTGAGAAAGATAATTCTCAAACAATGGCGGGCAATGTTGCCAATATTTTAAATGGCAATTCATTATTGATGAATAGTGCGGCGGCAAAAGGGGAGAGAATTGCGGCTAATCGTGGTTTACAAAATTCCACGATTAGCGCTGAGGCTGCACAACGTGCGATGCTCGATGCGGCAATGCCTATTGCAAGCCAAGATACTCAAAATGCTTTTACTGAAAAGCAAACTCGATTACAAGCTGATTTGAATTATCAAAATCAAAGCCGTTTAAATCAAGCACAAAATCAATTCGCCGCATCACAAGCGGAATTGGATCGTGGTCATCAGCGTGGAATGGCTCAGTTGCAATCTGATTTAAATTACAGCAATCAAAGCCGCTTGAATCAAGCGCAAAATCAATTTGCGGCAGCTCAAGCAGAGCTTGACCGTGGTCATCAACGCAATTTAGCGCAATTACAATCAGACTTGAATTACAACAATCAAAGTCGATTGAATCAAGCTCAAAATCAATTTACCGCATCACAAACAGCGTTAGACAGAAGTCATCAACGTGATTTAGCCAACTTAAATCATGCAAACGAGATGAAAAATCTCAACGCGCAAGTAGCAGCAAATACTATTGGTAAATCTATTGATTTTACAATGCAGATCACTAACAACTTTGATGCGCAGATTGCTGCCGTGTTGAATAACACTGCAATGAAAGCTGAAGATAAAGAAAAAGCTATCAACCAGCTAAAAGCGAGCCGAGATTCTGAGCTTAATTTCATGTCAAAATTCATGCAAGGAATCCCGACAACGAAACAAAATTGGGCATCGTTCCCTAATCTCGGTGTACCAACAATAGAAATGAAATAAGGAGGCTAATTATGTCATTTTGGGATAGCGCTTGGAGTGCAGTTAGTGATGCGGCATCTTGGCTTGGCGATGCAGCTAGTTCTACCGCAGATTGGATGAGTAATCATAAAGAGGCAACAAACCTAATTGGATCGACCTTGCTTGGTGTTGGTGGTTATTTAGCTCAAAAAGAGGCTAATAAGGACTTAATGAAACAACAGCGAGAGCTATTGAATATGCAAGATAAACTTAAATCTCAGTATTCAGCAGTGCCAGATGTTGATATTTCTTACAAAACTTTAACCGTTGATAATTCACCAGGCTTGGCAAACGGTGGAATTTTAACGGAAATGCAAAGTAAATTAGAACGTAAAAATAAAGGCGTTTAATTATGGCTCGATCAGAATCTAAATCAATTAGCGATAGTTTTGGCGAAAGCATGGAGCGAGCCGGCTATGAGCGTGCTAATGATAGCCGAGGCGGTTGGCAAGAGCATGAGAGCAGCGATAACTACGAAAGCACGACAGACAGAATGAATCGTCATCTTGATTCGTATGGTAAAAATAACGGATATACCAACAACTTCAACAATACCTTTAGAAATGGTGGTTTTAGTGGTGGTAATCGTTTAAGCAGCGAAAGTGGTTTTGGTGGGCAAAGTGCTATTAGTAAAAGCGTTAATTCTCACTATCAAAGCAACGCTAATAAATCATTGAGCCAATACAATAATCCAGTTGTTGATCAGAAAAATCTTACAGGTGGATTGTTTGGTAAAGGTGGCGTGCAAGCGCCGTATTCGCCAAGACAAGATTGGGAGAATGTAAACTTTTTTACTTCTCAAGATCGCTTGAGAGATATAGCTCAACATAATACCAAGGCAAGTTTAGATACTGAGGCTAAAGGGAATATTGTTGGGAATCATTTTAGCACTATGGCTGGTTCGTTTATTGAGACAGCATCACTTCCAACCGCTATCGCAAGTGGATTAGGTCAGCTGGCTTTATCTAAAGCGGGGTCTATCGCTGATAAAGTGACTAATCAAGGTTCGCCGTCTTTTGATAAACTTACGCCGTCACAAAAAGCCGCTTATGCGGTTGAATCTCAGAAAGTTAGAGATGCTTATCAAGAAGATATGGATAGTTTAGGCTCTAAAGCTATTGGAATAGGTGGGAGTGTTGCTGGAATTATTGGTGGGTTAGCAACTGGCGGTCTTGGCGGTTCATTTTTTGGAGCTTCTGGAAACGCAATAGCGAATAGTCAGAGACACAAATCAGCAATGGAACACGCTGGAAATAAATTAAATTCCAACGTGATCAATAGTGAGCTGGAGGAAGAGGCTGAAAAATCTAAACAAGGTTGGAAAGATTGGGCGGCTATGCGAGCAATGGCGGGAAATAGCGAGCCAATAGAAAGCCAAGGCATTTTAGACAGAATGCAAAAACAACTTGGCGCTAATAATGGCACTAAATCAAGCGACAGTATGGTTTACAAAATTCCTCAACTTGTAAACCTTTGGAACAACATTTCAATCAAATAAAAGGATTAAAAGATGGGTATTCTAGATTCAATGGCTCAACAAACTCAAGGTGGCAATCAAGATGTTATGGATCAAAGTCAGCCTGGTGGTATGATGCAAAATCAGGAGCAACAAGGCGGCAAAGCTCAAATGTATAAAATGCTAATGGAAAATTCCGTTAATGCTATCGCTAACGTTGCACAAGAGCGAATTGAGCAAAAAGGTGTTGAAAAAGGTGTTGCGGATTTAGTGGCAACGGCAATGATTACAAACATTCAAGCCGCTCAACAAAATGGCAAAACAATCCCGCCTCAAGTGATGATGCAAGTTGCAAAAGATTTAGCAATGCAATTATTACAACAAATTGGCGTTCCTGAAGAACAAATTGATGACATCCTTATCGACATCCTAATGGATGCGTTAGATCAATTTGGCGAGGCGACAAACGGCATTTTACCGCCTGAAGAAGAACAGCAATATGTTGATATGATTGGCAAGGCATCAGAGCTTGAAAATCAACGTCAATCACAAATGCAAGGTAATAAACCGCAATCAATGCAACAAGGGGCGTAATATGGGATTAGGTGGCATTTTAGCTGCGATGGCTCAAGGACTTGGCACTGGTGTTGTTAAAAATGTAGAGCAAGCCTGGAAAAATGAGGAAACTGCAAAATTATTAGATTGGAAAGGAAAAGAATCTGATAAACAGAGAGCCTTTGAAAGCGAACAACTTGATAAAAAACATCAGCAAGATATTGAGTTAGAGAACATTAAACTAAGCAATAATATTTCTGAGGCGACCGCCATAGCTCGAATTAAAGCTAAATACGCTAGAGCAAGTGGCGGCAGTGGCGATGGAATGAAAGAGGCTCAAAAAAATCTAACTGGTGCAGTGCAAGTGTTAGGTGTTTATGATGCTCAATTAGGTGCGTTGAAAGATAAACTATCCTCAACAGAAGATCCCACTCAAAGAGATATAATTACTAAACAGATTGATAATCTTTCAAATGAGAGATCTAATTATCTGAAAAGCCCTAGCGTTATATCTGCGTTCAAAGGTGGCGAGCAAATGGGACGTGCGCTTTATGTCACCAGTGGCGGCGATATGGATTTATACGATCCTAAACCCAAAGAAGTTGCAAAAGAAGTTAAGGCAACAGTATCTTCCGTTGCTGCACCGGTAAGAAATATGGTTGATGTAAACAGTATTTCACCGCAACAAGCTGCTCAAATTGCAAGAGAAAAACGAGAAGAAATTGCTCGTCAGAATTTTGCAAGAGCATCAGCAGATGCAAAAGAATGGGCAGCAAAACAAGGGCAATACAAAACAACCATGTTTACGCCAAGAACATTCTAACCAAATAGAAAAAGGGCGAGAAATTAATCTCGCCCCTCTGTCTATTCGACAGCTCAGTTATCATTTAAGATAATCTGTATTTTATCTACTTTTGAAGTAGCAATTTTGTTTCAACACACAACCGAAATAATATTTCGATTGAATGACTAATTTCTTAGTCGTGGTTATATTAATCCTAATAAAAATATCTTGTCAATATATTTTTATCAATCATCGGTTAGAGTAGTGAATTGCCAATCTTTTTCGAGGCATGATTTTACCCGATTAAATTCGTCAGTGCCTTTTTCGTCAGCGCATCCCTCAATAAAATCATCAAAATCTTCACCGTTCACTAAAACAATCTGATTATTAGCATTGTAAGTCACTTCAGTTGCAAAGTATAAACTCCCTTGCTCGCTCCATTGCTTTGCCAATTCATCCGATTTATAAACCTTTCTAGGGTTTCCGTCATGGGAACAGAAGTATAGAGTTGTCATAAATTTTCCTTTATTAATCTAATAATCCAGCAATATCTTTCATATTAGGCGCATAGTAAACGTTTTGCAAGATTCTGATGTCTTTATGGCCTGAGATTTTAGCTAACGTCATTACATCAACTTTTTTCGCTAATCTAGTTAGCGCCTCTCTTCGAGTATCATGAAAATGCAAATGCTCGCACATCGCCATTTTTTTTAATTTTCTAAATGTTGCATCAAGTGACTTTGATTCAATTTGAAAGCACGTTCCAGTATTGCCAACTTCTTCTTTTAACCTTTCTAAAATTGCGATAGCCTTTTTCGATAAAGGTACTCTTCGAGAAGATCCGTTTTTCGTTATCGGTAAATATGCAGTTCTATCCTCAAAATCAACATTATCCCAAGTTAGCCCACAAATTTCACCGGCTCGCATTGCAGTTTCGATAGCAAACAGCATCGCTGCGCCAGTTCTCGCCCTAACAGTCTTTAATGTGTCGTGATAGCTGCTAACATAGAGTAGTCGTTCTATTTCTTCATCAGAATATCGTTGCGTTCTTGGTGGACTTCCTTTTGGTAAGACAAGCCCGGCAGTAGGATTTCTTTCAATATAATCCCAACGCTCAACCGCAACGGTAAAAATATGTTTGATAGTGGATAGCTCTCGCCTAATACTTTCACCGCTAACTGATTTTTCCCTTTCAGCAATCCATAATTCAAAATCTTTCCTTGTAACATCACCTATATATTTACTGCAAATAGGGTGTTGCATAAACCTATTAAGCCTTAAAGTTTCGTGCCGCACGCCTCGTTTAGTTGGTGTAATTTCTTTTAAATAGCGCTCAACAACATCCGATAATAGCGTTTCAGGTTGCAATCCTTTCTTTTGTAGGTCTAACTTTCGCTCTTCTTCTAAAGCCCATTGCGTTGCCTCGCCTTTAGTGTTGAAAGATTTAGATCTACGCCCTCCATTGTCATAAACTTGCGCACGCCATTTATTGCCACGCTTATGTATAGTAGCCATATTTTTACCTTTATATTTTAGCTGGTGCAGTTCCTTAAAAAGTGGTGCAGTTTTGGTGCAGTCAGCAGATAAAAATATATAAAATCAGATAAAAAATAGCAATACAGGCAAAAAATAAACTTAGAATTTATAGCTAAATAAGCTCATAAGCGATTGATTTTAAATGTAGAAAATCGGGAAAGAAAAATCCCCGCTAAAATAGCGGGGATCTGTTAATGGTGCCTAGGGTCGGACTCGAACCGACACGGTTATTCACCGGCGGATTTTGAATCCGCTGCGTCTACCAATTTCGCCACCCAGGCATTTGGGTTGTTCTGAATTATACGTTTATCTTACTTCGTTGCAAGTAAAATTTCATTAAAAACGTGTGGTTGTTTTAAATTTCATCAACTTGTATTCAAAGATGAAAGGGAAGTTTAAAATAATTTGATACGTTGTCACAATTTATGGGTAAAATAAAAGCTTAGTATTTCTACTAAGCTTTATGATTATCTAATTAAGCGGTTTGACCAGCAAGGTTACCTAAATCTTTATCGATTAAGAATAAGCCTTTGCCATCTTCGCCAAGAAGATTTAATTTGTCTAAAATACCGCTGAATAATTTCTCTTCTTCGTGTTGTTCTGCAACATACCATTGTAAGAAATTGAATGCAGAGTAGTCTTTTTCTTCAAAAGTTTTACCCACTAATTCATTGATTTTACTTGTGATCAATTTTTCGTGTTCATAAGTTAATTCAATGATTTCTTTTAATGATTTGTACTCATGCGCAGGTGCTTCAATTGCAGTGATTACCGCTAATGCACCAGTTTCATTTAAATAAGTGAATAATTTACGCATGTGTTGCATTTCTTCTGCAGCGTG
>OGIZ01000207.1_pt1 | contig 47785 bp, 47 predicted proteins | sample 1571911 | NCBI WGS metagenome assembly OGIZ01 (sample SAMEA2582108, study PRJEB24529) | metagenome | biome: Human gut stool | place: China | collected 2011 | reverse complement strand
TATGTAAAGGTTTTCCTCGTCGTATCTGGCACAGTATGGTTGGCAATATGCCTATCTTGAATCTGCGTTATGAGCCTTTGGGTAAGATGGAAAACCGTATCTTGAAACGGCTGTTCGATATTGTTATCTCTGGTCTTTTTCTGGTTACTGTTTTTCCTTTTGTTTATCTCATAGTAGGTAGTATCATAAAGTTGACTTCTCCCGGTCCTGTATTCTTTAAGCAAATGCGTACGGGTTTGAACGGTGTGGATTTTGTGTGTTACAAATTCCGTTCTATGAAGGTGAATGATGAAGCTGACAGCAAACAGGCTACGGCTGATGACCCACGTAAAACTCGATTTGGGAACTTTCTTCGTCGTTCTAATATAGACGAACTTCCTCAGTTTATCAATGTCTTTAAGGGTGATATGTCGATAGTTGGTCCCCGTCCACATATGTTGGCCCATACGGAGACTTATGCCCGTTTGATTGATAAATATATGGTGCGGCATTTTATAAAACCTGGAGTAACCGGCTGGGCTCAAACACATGGCTTTCGTGGTGAAACGAGGGAACTTTCACAGATGGAGGAACGTGTTAAGGCTGATATTTGGTATATGGAGCATTGGACAATGTTGCTTGATATATATATCATTTATAAGACGGTGGCGAATGTGATTGTGGGAGAGAAGAATGCATATTGAGATGTTTATTGTGCTACTAATGATAGGAAAGAATATTTTATGGAGAAATATGTTCGATTTTAATCATTAAACTTTTAATATACAGAGGAAAATAATAAAAATATTAATTGTCTATATTTTCTTAGGTATACAAGTGATCAGAAAATAGGACTAGTATTTAATATGAATGTTATGGTGATTACTTGAGTGTATTCATATAAAAACATATAAGGAAATTTAGAAGGAGAAGTTGTTGGATATTTAATAATTAAAAGATGATATGGAAAATAAATTATTGTGCATTATTAATGAAATTTTGGAAATAAAAAAGGAGAAGAAGGTTGATAAGTTGACTCTTGAATGGTCATTGCGTGATGACTTGGGATTTACTTCTTTTGATTTAGCCGAATTGACAGTACGTATTGAAGATGAATTTGATGTAGATATTTTTGAGGATGGGCTAGTTGATACGATTAGTGAGGTAATTGCAAAATTAAAGTAAAATGGATACTTTTCTTATAGATGATGGTAGAGTTTATAGTTATGAGAACTTACTTTCATTTTTGAATAATAATTCCTCGTATTTCCCTCTTTATAAAACAGAGTGTATTTATTCGCTTCTGGCAAATCTAGTAATGGCTTTGGCTAATAATAAGCCATTAGTTTTGCTTGATTCTGATCTGAACTGGTCGGAGCTTGAAGATAGGGTTGATAAAGCTTTAGTTAATGTTTCATTACCATTGTGTCCTTCTGTTTTTCATTCGATGGATGATGTAATATCTGCGATACAAAGATCGCAGTCTGAGATAACTATATTTACTTCAGGAACGACAGGACAGCCTAAAAAAGTAACCCATACAATACCTTCTTTTATTCGTTCTGTAAGATTAGGTGATAAATATGAGAATCAAATATGGGCATTTGCGTATAATCCTACTCATATGGCTGGACTACAAGTGTTTTTTCAGGTTTTTATGAATAAAAATACATTAGTAAATATTTTTGGGAAATCTCGTAATGAAGTGTTCGCATTTGTAGATAAATATCAAATTACTCATATTTCTGCAACACCTACTTTTTACAGGTTATTATTACCTTTCGAAAGAGAATATAATTCTGTTGTAAGAGTTACTTTTGGTGGTGAGAAATCTAATGAACGACTTTATGATTCTATAAAGAAAATATTTCCTTTTGCGAAATTGAATAATGTATATGCTTCTACTGAAGCAGGGTCTTTATTTGCGGCTAAAGGTGATTGTTTTCAAATACCTAGAGAACTATATAATAAGTTTAAAATTGAAAATGATGAGTTGTTGATACATAAATCTCTATTGGGAAAATCTGATACATTTGAATTTGAGGATGATTATTACCATTCTGGTGACTTAATCGAATGGATTGACAAAAAAGAAGGTTTGTTTAAATTTAAGAGTCGAAAAAATGAATTGATTAACATTGGTGGATATAAAGTTAATCCTAGTGAAGTTGAGTCGATGTTGCTTAATATAGATGGTGTTCAGCAAGTTTTGGTTTATGGAAAAAAGAACTCTGTTTTGGGTTATGTGTTATGTGCTGATATAGTATTGGCACATAATTCTCATATGACAGAAATAGATATAAGAGAATACTTACAAGAGCATTTACAGGATTTTAAGATTCCTCGTCGAATAAGATTTGTGGATTCTATGCTATTAACAAGAACTGGAAAATTGAAACGAATATGAATTATTTAGTAACAGGTTGTTCTCGTGGAGTAGGGCTAAAGATTTGTGAAGTCTTGCTACGGCAGGGGCATGTAGTTTATGGAATTGCTCGATCATATTCTGAAGAATTTAGATTATTGGGTGAGCAATATAGAGATAGATTATTTTTTAAATCTATAGATTTAGCAGATAGTGAAAAAATTCGAGATTCTGTATTTAGGAACTACATCACTAATGAAGTAGTTTTACATGGTTATGTAAATAATGCAGCGATAGCATATGATGATATTGTGACGAATTTGAATTTGTTGCATTTGAAAAATATGTACGAAGTAAATGTGTTTACTCCTTTAATAATAACAAAGTATGTTATTCGTAATATGATACTTCATAGAACTAAAGGGGCAATTATACATATTTCTTCTATTAGTGCTCATACTGGTTATAAAGGGCTTGCTATGTATGCTTCCAGTAAAGGTGCATTGGAAGCTTTTTCAAAGGATACAGCTCGGGAATGGGGGGAGCGTGGTATTCGATCTAATGTAGTTGTACCAGGATTTATGGAAACAGCAATGAGTGAAAACTTATCGGAGGAACAAAAAGATCGAATTTATAAGCGAACCTCATTAAAGAAAGCAACTAGCATAGAGTCTGTAGCGGAGACCGTTGCATTTCTATTATCAGATAAAGCGTGTTCTATTACAGGACAAAATATTCATGTTGATAGCGGTACCATATAAACAAAATAATCAGTTATGATTGATAAACTACCAAAAAAGGAATGTACAGGGTGTGGGTTATGTGTTGACGTATGTGTGCATAAAGCGATTTCTTTAGTTGCGGAATCAAAAACAGGATTTCTATATCCGCAAATTGATAATCTTAAATGTACTTCATGTAATAGATGTGAAGATCTTTGCCCTTCTTTAAATATACTGAAAGTTAGACGGAGTAAGACATTAAAGGCTATAGCTGCAGTTAATAATAATATTGAAACAAGATTTGAAAGTACATCAGGAGGTGTTTTTTCTCTTGTAGCTGAGAATTTTTTTGCTTCAGGAGACTTAGTTTGTGGAGCTGTATGGAATAATAAATATGAAGTTATTCATTTTTTAACGAATAATAAATCAGATCTACAACGTTTGCGGTTAAGTAAATATGTGCAAAGTGATTGTAGTAATGTTTATCAGCAAGTTAAGAAAGAATTGAAGAACGGAAAGCGAGTTCTTTTTGTTGGATGCCCTTGCCAGGTCAGTGCTATCAATAATATATGTAGTAATTATGACAATTTGTTTACGATAGATTTGGTATGTAAAGGTGTTCCATCTCCTCTTTTCTGGAGAAAATATATTAATCATCTTGAACAAATTTATGGTAAAAAAGTAATAAGCCATAGAGCGAAAGATAAAGAATATGGTTGGAAACGATTAGGAGTTAGGATTGATTTTGAAGATGGGACAGCTGAATATTTGCCTGGTAGTAATGATGTGTTTGCTAATCTATATTCTGGAAATTATTTTATGCGTGACAGCTGTTACAATTGTAAGTTCAGAGGATTAGAACGATGTGGTGATATTAGTTTAGGGGATTGTTGGGGGATTGATCATATTAAACCTGAAATGGATGATGATTGTGGTACATCTTTAATTTTAATAAATTCAGAAAAGGGAAAGAAACTCTATGATGAGATTAGACATGAATGTTTAACAAGTGAGATAGATGTTTTGGAGGCTAATAGCTCAAATAGTGGTATATCTAAGGATATTCCCTTAAATTTGTCAAAAAGAGAGGCGTTTTTTGATGATTTGAACAATGATGATTTTAGTGAGGTTGTTAATAAATATAAGATTATAGACAAGTCTTTAAAAAATAAGATCAAGCCTTATTATCATTTGTTTCGTACTGTCATTCATGTTACAAGGCTTAGACCGAGGTCTTTGTTCCAGTTTTTCAAATATAATTTCTTTTCCAAACATGTAAAGTCAAGCTTAAAGGATTGTGCTTTGTTAATCCCTAGTACATATTGTGTATTTCAGTTGGAAAAAAATGCTATAATTGAATTACATGGATCAATGATTATTGGAGATGCGAGGCTTGTTTCAAGTCGTCGTGAATCAAGATTATTGATGAAAGAGAATTCTAAAATTATAGTAAATAAGTGGTGTCATATTTCAGAGGGAGCTGATATAGAAATACACAAAAATGGAATGTGGGAAATGGATGAATTTTATTCGAATTTTGATTTGGAGATTTCTTGTGGTGAACTTATTAAAATGAACGGAATCGTTGGTTGTGGAAGAAAGGTAACGATTCGTGATTATAATGGTCATATTATAGCTAAAAAGGGGTTTAAAATAGCTAATCCTGTTAGGATAGATAACCATACTTGGTTATGTTCTGGCTGTTCGATTATGCCTGGAGTTCATATACAGACTGGTGCTATTATTAGCGCTAATTCTTATTGTGCTAGTAATGTACCTCCATATACTATTATTTCCGGAAAACCAGCTGTTATAATGGGAAAAGAAGTAAGACATAAAATATAGCTAAATAGTGTTTGAGACATCAGATAAAAAACGAATCGTAAAGAATACATTTTTTCTTTATTTTAGAATGTTGTTTACAATGCTTGTTGCATTGTATACATCTAGAATTGTTTTAAAGGTATTAGGGATTGAGGATTATGGCCTTTATCAAACGATTGGAGGAATTGTCGGTATACTTTCATTTCTTAATGGCGCATTGGCTAATGCTTCTTCTCGGTATTTAACATTTGAATTAGGTAAAAATAATTCTGATAGGTTAAATAAAGTCTTTAGTACAATTTTGTCTTTTCATGTTTTATTGGCGATATTAGTTATAGTCATTGCAGAAACAGTTGGTTTATACTGCTTTTTTAATGTGTTGAATATTCCAGAAAATCGTCTAGACATTACTTTTTGGGTTTATCAATTTTCAATAGTAACAACAGTAATACTTATTACACAAGTTCCATATACGGCATTTATTATAGCTCGTGAAAAGATGAAGGTATATGCTTATGTGAGTATAATTGATGTCTCTTTTAAACTTGCTATTGTATATATACTTATGATAAGTGCAATGGATAAATTGTTGCTTTATTCTGGATTATTATGTTTGGTACAGTTTACTATAGCAATGTTTTATCGTTTTTATTGCATAAAGGAATTTAGTGAGACAAAGTATAAGTTTGTTTTTGAAAAGTCTCTGGCAAAAGATATATCTATATTTTCAGGATGGAGTTTGTTGTCAAATATTTCTACAATATTAAATAATCAAGGTATAATAATTTTGTTGAATATATTTTTTTCTCCTGTTGTGGTTTCTGCTAGGGCTATTTCTATACAGGTCAATATGGCTGTAAACCAATTTGTTGAAAATTTTAGAATGGCTGTTAATCCTCAAATAGTAAAAACATATGCTCAAAATAAATATGATGAATCGCAACAGCTCGTGCTAGAATCGGCAAAAATTTCTTTTTTTTTGGTTTTACTTATTGGCTTTCCTATTATTCTTAATGTTGACTATATTCTAGGTCTTTGGCTGGTTCAAGTGCCCCATTATACATCTGAATTTGTTAAACTTATAATTATTCAAAGTTTATTTCAATCTGTTGATACGTCGTTGTACTATGGTCTTTATGCTAAAGGAGTAATCAAACAAAATTCATTACTTAGTCCTATTATTGGTATTTTAGGTTTTCCTATTTGTTACATTTTATTCAAAATTGGTGCTTCTCCTTTAGCTCTTTCATGGTGTTATATTGTTATTTTTGCATTTTTAGCAATTGTGATTAAGCCTTTTTTGTTATGGAAACTTGTTGGTTATTCTTATAAAAGAATTTTGAAAACTTTTTTAAGATGCGGTATCGTATCTGTAGTTGCTATTTGTATCTATTTATTGCAGAATTATTTGTTACCTTTTAATAGAACTATAATGTTATTACTTTTTACAGTAACGGTGAATACAATAATAATGGTGGTATCTATGTATTATTGGGGGCTTGAGACTCCAGTCAGAGAGCAACTTAGTGCTTTTATAAAAGTTCAGATTTCTAATTGTAAAAAATGATAAAATGAAAGTATTGATTATAGGAGGTACTGGAATATTAAGTACTGCAGTAGTGGATGAATGTGTAAATAAGTCTATTGATGTTTACATGATAAATAGAGGAAGACGGAAGTTATTCATAAATGAGAAGGTACATTTTATTAAATGTGATGTGCATAATAAGGAACGTGTACGAGAATTGATTGCTGGTCTGAATTTTGATGCCGTTATTGATTTCTTATGTTATACTAAAGAGGATTTGGAATATTCATTAAATTTATTCAGTAATTTATCGAATCAATATGTATTTATTTCAAGTACAGCTGTTTATAATACTTCTATAAATCAAATTTTTTCTGAAGATTCTGAGAAAATTCAATCTTTGTGGTCTTATAGTGTTGGGAAAAATGAATGTGAAAAATGTTTGCAAGAATATTGTGCATTGAATAATATTAATTACACGATTGTTCGTCCAGGTGTAAATTACGGAAATACTAGAATACCATATGGTATTTACCCTGCAATTGGTTATCATTGGACATTAGTTGAAAGAATACTTCATAAAAAGCCTATAATCACATGGAATAACGGAGAGAATAGAGGGAATATAACAAGAGTTGAAGACTTTGCTATTGGAACAGTGGGGCTTTTAGGGAAAAAAGAGGCATATAATGAAGCTTTTAATGTAGTTGGTGATGACTTTTATAGTTGGGATGAAGTATTGCAAACGCTTGCTAAAGTGCTTGGAAAAGAAGTTGTTACTATAGATATTCCTAAGGAATTTTATGCAGAGGAATTAGGGGAGAGGAAAGGTGAGCTTCTGGGGGGAAGGGCGCAAAATTGTATGTGTTCAAATGAAAAGTTGAAAAAGGTTGTTCCATCTTTTAAAACTACTATTTCTCTTGAAGAAGGAATAAAGAAGACATTGGAGTTTTATGAAAAAAACGATTATTTGTGCGGCATTGATTATGATTATGAGAGTGATACGGACAGAATAATATGCAAATATTTGACATCTATACATCAGGATTGCAAGAGTTTTAATTTGAAATATATCAAGTATATAAATAGTCCCATAATAAAATCTTTTCTTAAATATTATCTCAACTTTTATAAAAATAACAGCTTTGTCAAGTTACTGTTTTGTCTAAAGCGTAATATAATGACTAAGTAATTAGAATATCAATAAATAGATAGAGGATGAATTTTTATTTACCAATTCACTTAGATGGAGGAAATAGAGGCTGTGAGGCAATAACCAAGGCTACGGCTCAGATTTTAGGATATTCCCCCCAAGAAATAATTGCATTAAGTAAGAATCAAGAGCTTGATAACCGTTTGCATTTAGGAGATTTTGTAACAATAGTAAAAGCGCCTACTACTTCTTTGACATTTAGAATACATCGTAAATTAAGGTCTATTTTAGTGCAGGATAAGGCAAAGTTGAATCATTTTTCTTATAGCCATTATTATGATCCTTTTTTAAACCAAATTTCATCAGATGATGTGATGATTTCTACAGGGGGGGATATGATGTGTTATGTAAATAACGAGGTTATTTATACAAATGAGGAGCTACACAAAAGAGGCGTCAAGACATTTTTGTGGGGGTGTTCCATAGGTGAGGAGAATCTGACGCCAGAAAAGATCAGCACATTGCGCCATTTTACAAAGATTTATGCACGTGAGTCTTTGACAGCTAAAGTCTTAATGGATTTAAAATTATCCAATGTCTTTACATTTCCTGATCCTGCGTTTATTCTTCAACCAGAGAAATGTGAGTTGCCTGCTGCATTTTTTAGAGATGTAATTGGTCTCAATTTAAGTAATTTCATTTTAGGTGATTTTAGTTTAAATACACCATTTGGGAGTGAGGTTATATCGTTAATTAATTCGATTTTGAAAGATACTAATCTTAATATTCTTTTGATACCTCATGTTTTTTGGGCGAATCAAGATGATAGGATTATTGTTACTTTGGTGGCTGATTACTTCAATTTCAATCCGAGAATTTTTATATTGGATTCAGATAGTTTGAATTATTGTCAAATACGATATGTTATTTCTAAATGTAGATATTTTATAGGCGCACGCACCCATGCGGTAATTTCTGCGTATTCTACTTGTGTACCGACTATAGCTTTGGGGTATTCCATCAAATCGAAAGGAATTGCGAAAGATCTTGAATTACCCGAAAATCTTGTTGTAGATAGCAAAAAATGTCATAAAAAATGTTTGGTAAATTCATTTGAATACCTTGTCGAGAATGAAAATCAGATACGGCAACACTTAATGAATGTAATGCCTGATTATATAAAACAGATAGAAGGTGTTGGAAGTTTTATTGTAGATTGATTCTTTTAAAGAAAGTATGCATGTTTCCTTTATGTTTATAATTTTGAATATAGATTATGAACATGGGTGAGTTTTATAGCTGCTATCAAATAAATGTGCTTCACGAAAGTTTCTGGATTTAGTGATTATACCTAAAAAATATTGTTATCAAATAAACTAAGGACTATACATCAAACTGGATAAAAATAAAATGATGTTATGAAAGCAAGAGTTATAGCTTTTTATCTACCACAATATCACCCTACAATAGATAATGATATCTGGTGGGGTAAAGGATTTACAGAATGGACAAATGTAGGAAAAGCGAAGCCATTATTTAGAGGGCATTGGCAACCTAAAATTCCGGCGGATTTGGGATATTATGATTTAAGGTTATCACAAATCCGAGAGGAACAAGCGGCATTAGCACGTGATTCGGGGATTGAAGGCTTTTGCTATTATCATTATTGGTTTGGAAATAAGAGACAACAATTAGAATTACCTTTTTCTGAAGTTGTACGATCAGGAGCTCCAGATTTTCCATTTTGTCTATGTTGGGCAAATGAATCGTGGCATCAAAAATTCTGGAAAATTGATAATAGTGTGACAAAGAAGATGTTGATTGAACAGAAATATGATAATGTAGATGGGAATAAAGAACATTTTTTTCATTTATTGCCAGCGTTTAAAGATCCACGTTATATAACTGTTGATGGGAAATTATTGTTTTGTATTTATAAGCCTTTGGAATTTAAAAATATTGATGTATTTATACAACAATGGAATGAGTTAGCAGTAGAAAATGGATTAAAAGGTTTTTATTTTGTGGGACAAACATATCATAGTGAAGATATCAGTAAGATTAAGTCTTTAGGACTTAATGCAGTTAATATAGTACGACTTTTTGATTACTATGAAAGTTTGAGCAGCATAGAGCGTAAATTGAAACAACTATTTCGATATGTCATGAAACGTCCTCTTGTGACTCAATATAACGCGACTGCAAAATACTTTGTTGGCAGTGAAGAGAGGGAACAAGATATATTTCCTACTATAATCCCTAACTGGGATCATACTCCACGTAGTGGAAAAGGTGGATATGTAATAAATAATTCTACTCCAATATTATTTCAAGAACATGTGAAGAATGTTTTTAAAACAATAGAACAGAAACCGGATGAATATAAAATAACATTTCTTAAATCTTGGAACGAATGGGGAGAAGGTAATTATATGGAACCTGATATTCGATGGGGTAGAAGTTATTTGGATGCTTTAAAAAATGTATTTAGTGCTTATTAATAATTAGATAGTGATATATTATTGTATTTATATTCCGTTTATACTTCTATCTTTATTAGATTTTACAAATTTATCGTTGAATAGTAAAAGGACTTTGATTCATTTTTTTGTCTTTGTATTGACGATCTTTTGGGGAATTCGTTGGGACTGTGGAACGGATTGGTCACATTTTTTAGAAGTATTTCAAGCTTCAAGAATGGATAATATATTTACATTTGATCAAGGTGTAGGAGAACCCATGGAACCAGGATTTATTTTTCTCAATGCGTTAATTAAATTATTAGGAGGAAATTATACCTGTTTTTTGCTAATTTTTAATTTTCTTGTTCTGATTTGTTTTGCTCGATTTTCATTGCAGTTTACTAAATATCCATTGTTGAGTTTTGTGTATACAATAATTTCGTTAGGTATTATTTTCCCTAATCGTCAAGCATTGGCTATGGGAATAGCTTCATTTTCTATATGCTATCTTTTGAAACGTAATTTTATTAAATACTGCATTCCGATTTTATTGGCATCTATGATACATGTGTCAGTAATTATAATGCTACCTCTGTATCCTTTATTTTCTTTGAAAACAAAGCCTTGGATGATCTTTATAATATATTTAATTTCATTAGAAATTGGCAGTATTCTGCCTTTGATATTCGATTCTATTATAAATTTGGGAGTATTGGGCTCTTTAATATCTGTGAGATTAATTTCGTATTCGCAGACGGTATCATCAATTAGTGATGATTTTTCGTCAAGAGGATTGACCAGTTTTATTTTGAGTTTTTCCTATTTGTCTTTTTTTGTATTGAAGAAAATGTATTGTTCTCCAATTAAATTATGGCACTATTCATTTAACGGTTTTTTAATAATGGAACTTATTAGAAACATATTTATGGAAACAATGCGTGATTTTATGCGTCTTGAATTGTATTTTCGACCTTATGCTTCTATCTTACTTTCAAATGCATTTGGAAATTTCTCAAAAACAAAATATAAATATATATCAGGAATAATATTTGTCTCTTTAATGTTCTATTTTTTTGTAAAAACATTAACAGGAACATTTGCGGAAACTTATTTTCCATATAAAACTATATTTGAATAATAAATGAATATTGCATTGATTGCTTATGGTTTCACAGGAAGTACCTTGCCATTAGTGAAACGTTTTTTAGAAAAAGGTCACAGCGTAAGTTGTTTTTATATAGTTAATCCTGGATCAAACTCACTTGAAGCTCTTGATTTTGATACAAAATATTTTTTTCCAGGAATATATAACTTGAAAAGTTTGGCCCTTGATCAATATTTAAATAGCAAAAACTGTAGAGCAAGTATTTGTGTGTTGATTAGAAAAAGAAAAAAGTTTGGGAATTCTTTTATCAATACCATTATTGACCGAATAGATACAAGAACAATAAAAAAAATATGTGTTAAAGTAAAAAATAGTCATTTTGATGTGATAAATATTGTTGGACATATGTATCCAATGGATATGATAGGTGGCTTGCTCTTAAAGGAGAAGATTGTGTATTCTTTGCATGAAATTTTTTTGGAACATGGTTCCAGTAGTCTGGAACTTACAACAGTTACTTCTTTTGCTTTGAAGAATAAGGTTCCAATAATAGTTCACTCTATGAATTCTTTTTATGAGTTAAAAAGAATTTCCAAAGATATACATGGTATTTCTATCAAATTAATCCATTTTGGCGAATTTGAAACATATTTATTGCCATTTACTTTTAATAGTGCAAAATTGAATCTACATTCTTTTCTTCTTTTTTTTGGAAGTATTCAGGCTTATAAAGGGCTTTCAATATTATATGATGCAATAACTATTTTGAAAGTAAAAGGACCTTTGAAATTTAAGATTGTTGTTGCAGGTAGAGGTCATGATCCTGTTTTGGAAAAAATGAGGGAGAGTACAGATTATATTTTAATTAATAGATATTTGGGTAATGGAGAATTAGTTTCATTAATAAAAAAATGTAAAGCTGTTGTATGTCCATATTTATCTGCTTCTCAATCAGGTATTCCTCAAACTGTTTTAGTTTTCAGAAAACCCGTTGTTGCATTTAATGTTGGTGCTTTTTCCGAAATAATTGAGTCCGAGAAAAATGGGCTTTTGGTAGATGTGATAGATGCTAAAGAATTGGCTGTTGCAATTGAAAAAATGATGTGTAATGATTCTTTTTATGAAGGATTATTGCCTGAAGTTAAGGCTATGCATAATTCAGATGTTTATGATTGGGAGTATATATGTAGTCAATATGAAGTTTATTTTAAAGAGTTAATAGAAGAATGAAAATTTTATATTTTGGAGGAGGATTAGGAAATCAAATATTTGAATATTCCTTTTATTTAGCTTTAAAAGAACGCTTTCCAAATGAAAATATATTTGGTGTATATCCTGATTTTAAGTTTAGAGAACATATTGGAGGTTTTGAAGTAGAAAAGATTTTTGATGTAAAATTTCCTGCTACTAGTTTTAAGGCAAAGCTTATTGTTTTACTTCTTTTTCTATACAAGAAAATTAATCCCCAAACGAGTTTATGTAGTTTGCATCCAGTAAATGTAAATTGGGATTCGATTGTTTTTAATGCCTTCAAATCTGATTTATCTTTTTATAAAGAGCGAAAAGAATGGTTGGAGTATAAAAATATATCTTTGGATTTGAAAAATAGAAAAATTATAGATAAAATACTTACTACAAATTCTGTAGCGATTCATGTAAGAAGAGGAGATTTTTTGTCTCCAAAATACAATAATATTTTAGGTAACATTGCTACTTTGGCTTATTATCAAAAAGCGTTGGATATAATTAAAAGTAAAATATCTGATCCTTATTTTTTTGTGTTTTCTGATGATATGATTTGGTGTAAGACAGTTTTGAATTTACCTGAAAAAACAGTTTATGTTGATTGGAATAAGGGGAAAGATAGTTTTTTGGATATGTATTTAATGACTTTTACGAAAGCTAATATTATAGCTAACAGTACATTTAGTTATTGGGGAGCTTATTTAAATAAGAACACTCCGATAGTTGTTTATCCTGAAAAGTGGATAAATGCAGATTACTATCCAAATATTTTTCCTGCAGATTGGATTGGGGTTAATGTTGAATAACATGTTTTTTAACTCTGTATTGTTACAGGTGAAATTTTTGATTGTTGCATTTTTGAATTTCACTTATTCCTTGGTTCCGGGGAGCTATTTGAGTCGCTTTTATTTGTTACTGTTTCTCATAAAAGTGGCAAAAGGTAGTATGATTCATCGGGGGGTAAGATTCTTTCATGTTGGAAAAATTTATATAGGGAGAAATTCTGTTGTTAATTTTGGTTGTTATCTAGATAATAGGAGAGGAATTTATATAGGTGATAATGTGGGAATTGCTCATAATACGAGAATATACACTTTGGGACATGATATAGAAGATCCTTATTTTAAGACAAAAGGTGCTCCAGTATGTATTAGAGATAATGCTTTTATTTTTTCTAATAGTTTAATTATGCCAGGTGTTACAATTGGCGAGGGAGCAGTAGTATTAGCTGGTAGTGTTGTGACAAAAGATGTCGATCCTTATACTGTTGTGGGAGGTAATCCTGCAAAAATAGTAAGAAGTCGTGCTAATCATGATATAAGATATACACAAAAGTATAATTATTTGTTTGCCTTATAGAGATTGTTATGAATATTCTCTTTTTAATGAAGAATTATGATGTTGGTGGCGTTGAGATTGTCACTAATGCATTAGGGACTGAGTTTGTGAAAAGAGGGCATCGGGTTTATATTGCCAGTTTTATGAAACCTTCTCCTATTATGTTAGAACGAACTTTTTCTTCAATAAGATATTATCAGTTAAATGGTTATAATAGTTCAAAGACGAATGTCAATCTTTTGTATAATATTATACTAAGCCAAAATATTGATGTTGTAATAAATCAGTGGGGACTACCATTTATTCCTATTGAGGTGCTAAAAAAAGTACGAAAACGGGGTAAACTGAAAATTATATCAGTTCATCATAATGATCCAAGTACGAATGGAAAATTAAAACGAATAGAAGAACTGTTAGCAAATGAAAGAAGAGGAGTTAATAGGTTCGTTTTAAAGTCTAAGTGGATGTTGTTTCGTATAATAACAGGGTTATCGATGCGCTATGTATATGCAAACAGTGATTATTATATATTACTCTCATCTAGTTTTATAGGGAAATTTAAACAATTTGTAGGTGTAAATAAATCTAATAAATTATTGGTTCAAACAAATCCTGTAACTATTGATGTGTCAGATTTTGACTTTAATGTGGGAAGGAAACAAAAGGAAATTATATATGTTGGTCGTATCGACCATAATCAGAAACGGGTTTGTCGGGTAGTTGAGACTTGGGCTTTGTTAGAAAAGAAATCTCCGAATTGGAAATTGACTATAGTAGGGGATGGTACCGAAAAGGTAGAATTGCAAAAACTAGCTCATAATTTGGGAATAGAACGCATTTCATTCGAAGGTTTTCAGGAACCTAAATGTTATTATGAACGTGCTTCAATATTGATTTTGACTTCTGAATATGAGGGATTTGGACTTGTTATAGTTGAGGCTATGAGTTTTGGTGTCGTTCCCGTTGTATATGGGAGTTATTCAGCTGTATATGATATTATTTCAGATGGTTCTGATGGCTTAATTCTTCCATATGATAGAAATGGTTTTAAAGCGGAAGCAATGGCTGAAAAGTTGTTGGCACTCATGGGTGATGATGACTATCGTATCTCAATAGCTCAAAAAGCAGTTGAGAAGAGTAAAAAATATTCTATTAGATCAATTGTTGATTCATGGGAAAATTTATTTTCTAAATTGTAATTTCTATTTTATTTATATGATAAAAAAAATCCATATTCTTAATGTGGACTTGCTTTCTGTAACTCAAGAAGAATTATTGGCTAGGTTAAATAGTGGGGTATTATATACTCCTAATTTGGATCATTTGGTGAAACTTCAATATGATAAGTCTTTTTATGATGCTTATCAGCAAGCCGATTGGGTGATATGTGATAGCCGAATTCTTTATTGGGTGTCTAAGTTACTGAAATTTCCTATTCCAGAGCCAATTCCGGGGTCTAGCTTTTTTACTGCATTTTATGAGTATCATAAAAATAATCAGAATTGCAGGATTTTTTTGTTAGGTGCTGCTGAAGGGATTGCTCAAAAGGCAATGGTGAATATAAATAGAAAGATAGGGAGACAAATTGTTATTGGTGCCCATTCTCCTTCTTTTGGTTTTGAGAGAAATGAAGAAGAGTGTATAGAATTAATTGACATTATTAACGTTTCCGGTGCTAATGTTCTATTGATAGGAGTTGGTGCACCTAAACAAGAGAAGTGGATTGTCAAGTATCGTCAACGAATGCCAAATATAAAATTATTTTTAGCCTTGGGAGCTACTATAGATTTTGAAGCAGGAACTTTACAACGAGCTCCCCAAGTATGGCAGAAAATAGGTCTAGAGTGGCTCTTTCGTTTTTTAAAAGAACCTAAGCGACTGTTTAGACGCTATTTTGTTGATGATATTAAGTTTTTCTACTTTTTCGCAAAACAGTTACTTGGCATATATAAAAATCCTTTTGTATGAGGACTGCTAAATAGCGAAATGGATAAACCAGTACTTAATAATTTATTAGGTATTGATTTATCAATGGTTGCTTATTGTATGAACCTTGACAGATTTTCAGTTCCTTAAGTATGTCGAAAAATAGTAAGAAATGGTATAAAATAAAATGTTGAGATGTAATAAACACGTGAGTGTTTCGTATGTGAGATGAAAAAAATGTAGGTCCCTAGCTTCATGCTGTTTACAGCATGATTCTCCTACATTGTGGATTAGAAATAGCGCGACGGCGCATTTCTAATCTACGCCCTGACATCGGAGGTTAAAGCCGATGTGAATTTCCCACTATATCAACTGTCTGTGAAGATCGTTGATATTTCTTTTTATTTCCATTATACCGGATAATAGCCTCTTCTTTCTTTGTTTATATGTTCTAATTTTTGTAACTTTATAGCATATAAAACAGTAATAAAGAAACGATGGAACATTCAGAATTTGTAGTGAAATGTTATAATAAACAAGAGTTGGCGCAGATGTATTTTCCTGATTTGACGATTCGTGCTTCGGTCAATAAACTCCGAAGGTGGATGAGGAGATGCAAGCCATTGATGAATGAGATACTGTCTACCGACTTTCATCCGAAGACAAAGGCATTTTCTGTGAGAGAGGTACGGCTTATTACCTATTATTTAGGAAAGCCGGGAGAGCTATAAATGCTGTAATAATTGAATCTCTAAATGATATAAACATAAAAAAGAACTACGGGAGACTGCACTTTCGCCAGCTCCCGTAGTTCTTTTATATATCCATATACTCCTTGCGACTGTCAAAACAGGGACAAGCTTTATGAATCGAAGCACTAAGTTGATAATGCCCCATGATTTGCGCTTCCGGATACTGATGTTTGAGAATCGTCAACAAGTCAAGCAACGCAAAACGCTGTGCCTGTGTTCTCGTATCCGCCGGACGGCCTTCTTCATCCAGTCCACCTTCATAGCAGATTCAATACTGTGCCGGTTGAATCCTCTCACATGCGCTCCCGGTTCCGATACCGGCCGGCAATGGTGAAGTTCCCCATTGCGGGTGATGTAAAAATGATAACCTATATCCTTGAAACCTCGTTGCAGATGACATTGTCGAAGCTGCTCTACGGTGAAGGGAACATTGCAGCGCGTTGCGCTGCAATGAATCACCAACAACTTAATCTCACGTGGGAGATAGCTTTCTTCTGAATTTTCCATATCGGTCAGCAGGAGATTAATGCCCTACACAGGACGTTACACCGATAGCCGAGATGATAGAAGTCGCGATAGTCACGATAAACTGGAGAATGTTTTTCCAAAGTTGCTTTTTCATACGAATTTAAATTAAAGAATAGATACTCATGCATTATAAACTATAAACTCAAGAACCAATCAACAACCGGTTGATTATGCCGCCGGGTCCGGAGCTTCTCCGCTGCCGGAGCCTCCTTGATTGTCGTCACCATCATCAGGCAGTGGATCTTTATCCGAATCTGCGGAAGAATCACTTTTATACAATGTATAATCCAGCGTCTTACACAGTTTGCGAAGATCACTTCCCGGATAAAAAAGTACTTTGCCTTTATCGATACATGATGCCTTGAATTCTTTTACCGTATCAGTAGGAGTACCCGTCTTGATACTCATACGGAAATTTCCTAGGTCACCCATCTGCACGATGTTTCCTTCCTCCAGTACATTAACGATTTCGAGCAGGAACTCACCGATACAACCTTCCAATTCTCCTTTGGAGTAAGAAGAACGTTCGGTAATTCGTTTGCAGACTTCCTTGACCGTTACTTTGCGACCGCTACGCGCCACTGCATAGTACTTCGGAGTTTCATCAGGTTTCAACAGGTTCTTGCGAGCCATGAGAGTGTAATTCTGTGCCATAAACTTTTAATTTTTAATTTCTAATTTTTAATTCTCTTGTAATCGATTACATGACAAAAGTAATACATTGGAAAAGTGACATGACGCATAGTGACGTACACGGGCGCATAGATAAAAAGAAAAAACATTGGGAGATTTGTATCGAAACTTCCCAATGTTTGATTTCAATTATTGAGATGTTTTTTTCAAATCTCCCGATGTTTTTCCGATTCTCCAAAAGGACAAAAGGACAAAAAGACACCTATGACTGTTATTTATTCATCTTAGTATAAGAACCATGAGATACCTTGCTGATTTTTATTCCGTTAAGTGATTTTAGAAGACGTGTAACCTTACGAAGGTTGAAATCGTATTTTGCGCCAATTTGAATAGCTTCATCTGTAGTGAAGCTGTCAGGCAACTCATTGACGAAATTACGAATAATGTCCGGATTCTTCAGAGGACGGACCGCAGGAGCCGGCATGGATGAGTGTAACAGACGGCTGTGCTCGTAACAACATAGAACGATTTGAAGAGATTGTTCGAAATCGGCATCTATACAATAAATTTCGGAGGAGAGATCGGTTGCCTCAAATTGCCGGATGCGGGTCTGAATCATGCTGATACGCATCACCAGAAAAGCATAGCGCTTCACTACGGCTTGGAGATCATCATTGCCCTCCATCGCTACCTCGGACAGCATACGTGAGAAAATCTCATTCAGACGGTTCCATTGCGGACGGGTGAAATGAAATAAAACAGGATGCGCCAGGCAGAAATTATATAGTTCGTAGACACGATGGGCAATCGGCTTGAAAGAGTCTTCCAATGAAATACAATCATCACCCATCTCTTTCCATTGGGGAGCTTCACGGAAAGTGTAAGCCAGAATACGGCTGGGAAGTCCGTTCCCGTAACTGTTTAACAAACAGTCTATCTGGCCGGGAGTGCCCGTTAGAAGCAAAGCTAATTTGGGATAACGGATATAGATTGGGATGATACCGTTGGCTTTATAGGAAGAATCAATGTTTTCGTGCTCAAAAGCTTTGCGGAGCATATCATCGAAGTTACCACAATCCAGGTGATTGGCCGTGGAGAGCGTTTGGGCTTCCGTATCGAAAATGATACTTCCCTGCGAACCGTTGTCCTGCATCTGAATTTGCATACGGGTGTAACTGGTAGTGGCGGGAATGAATAACATTTTAAAAGGAGGTCTTTGAGGCTCTTCGGAACACGTTTCTCCTTTTTTCCTTTTCCGCTGACATTCTGCTTGCCAGGTATTGTGCGCTGTATGGTAGTTTTTTAACATGGATTCACTGGTAGACAGTATTTCAGTCTGTATTTCTTCCAATAGATAGCGTCCGGTTTGGGCAATGCTTTTACCGCTGCCGGCAGAAGAAAATATGACACTGAACAAATGGGGGGAATATTTTTTGTGGTTATAAATTCCGAAAGTTTGTGGAAGTGCCGCACTTAGTGCGGTAAGATCGGAAAGGAGGGAGATGTCTTGTTCGCGGTCGCTTGCGTCTTCAATGATACAGTCATTCAGTAGATCGGGAAGATTATTGTACAAATCGCGCGGGAATAAAGGTGTTCCTTTCCTGAATTCTTCTCCCAGCCAATAGGCTTCTTCGGTGCTATCGGAGTTTTCTAAAGTACCATAGGGGATTTTTGTCCTTATGTCCTTTTGAAAGGAAGAAGAGGTGGCTGTAGAGGAAGCAGGTGCGTGCTCGTTAACTTGCTTGTATCCAGATGATAAAACACTTGTCAATTCTTCGGGACGAAAATCTGTATGCTCGAAAAATGCAGTAAGCTCACGTAATATGCTTTCTTGCGGATAGTGCCGGCGGGAGGCTTCGCAGGCAAGTTTAAAGACGTTGGAATGACGTTGTCCGGCTGTCAGGGGATGGAGGAAAATATAGGACGAAATAAATTGGGCGATTTCTGCTTCAGACACGTTTTCCGGGGTATTATCCTGGAGAGGAAAGGGAGGAAGCACTTTATTTTCAGAGGAAACGTTTGTTTCCTCTTTTAGATGTGGTTCCAACACAAATGCCTGATAAAGACCGGCAACATATCCATTGGGCGAATAACTGAAATAACATAGGCGACTTTCGTCCTTGCAGGCCGGATCACTCTCCAATCCCAACAATTGATTGTAGTAACGGCTCACTAATTGCTGCCCTTCACGATGGCGGTTTTCGATACCTTCCACATAGGCGAAAACTTTCACTCCGTCGGTAGGACTTTCTATGACCGCTACCGTGTGAGGATCTGCTGCACAACGTTGGATGACTTGAAGACGATCTTTTACATGATCGTAATCGAGCCCGACAATATGGCTGGGGAGGAGGAAGTTTTTGATGGCATGTGCTCCGTCAAAAGTACCTGCCGGAGTGAAACAGGGGAGCTGGCTCTTCAACTTCTGTGCCGCGGCATGGTCTCCTTCTGCATAGTATCGGCGGATAGCGTTTACGATAGAGGCATAGACCGGGTGAATACACATAATGATGACTTCAAGGAAAGACATGACTTTGGGCTTTTTTGAATACACGTTCTCGTAAACCGAGACTTTGATTTCTTCTAAGGCTTTCATATAAAATTGTTTTTTGTAAGATTGAGTTACCTGACTATCAGATAACGGGAACAAAGGTCGGGATATTAAAAATAGGGTTGCTTCCCTATGTGAATAGTACTTGACAAAGCAAATAAAAACTGAAATATTATAAATTATTAATCATAGAATGACATGGCAAAAGAAAAACAGGAACCATACGAGTTTTTGAGCAATTTGGTATTGGTTTTAATGGATATGGATCGTATTTTCAGTAACAGTTTTTTTACGAGCGAACTTGATATCTCTCCCAAAACACTGAGTGAGATAAGACGGGGAGAGGATATGTGTATTTATCAGTATGTGCGCGTGATCCGGTGTATGACGGAGTATCTTCATTTAATCATCCGGATGGATATGTTGCTGAAGGAGTTAAGAACCGTATTAGCTTCCAATTGCGATTTGGTGGTTGCTACGGTTCCGCACCGTTTTCATGGAACTTGCCAACCGAAAGAGTGGGTGGTAGTGATACAATGGGATGGGGTGAAATTGTGATTTCTACAGAAAATAGGGCATTTTTTCAATCTTTTTGCCTGAATCCTTTCTTTATTTAATTTTTTTTATATCTTTGCTTTCATATTGAGAAACACGGATAAAAACTCACTTATTTATTCATATAAACTTAATAAATTATGTTCAAAGCTCCTTTCTCATTTGACGGTCGTATTCGTAGAATCGAATACTTCTTGTCAGGCATTATTGGTGGTATAGTTTCTAGTATTGCATGGGCACTAGGCGTAGGTACATTTGTTTTGGGTGCTGCCAGCGGATCGGCCGGGGGATCAGTATTTGGTTTATTGATCGGTCTTGCTGCTATGATTGCATCTGTTTGGTTCTCTCTGGCACAGGGGGTGAAACGTCTGCACGACTTAAATAAATCCGGTTGGCTGATTTTGTTGTGCTGTGTGCCTATTGTTGGTTGGATTTTTGCATTGTACATGCTGTTTGCAGATGGCACGGTAGGTCCTAATCCTTATGGTGCAGATCCGAAAAACCGTATGCCGTATCAGGCACAACCTGCTTCTGTAAACGTGACTGTAAACGTTTCAAGAGAAGATGTAAAAGTTGACAAGCCGGTAGAAGCTGCTCCTGCACCTGCGGAAGCTCCTGTAGAGGAAGATAAAGAAAAGGCTGAATAATCTTATTAAAGAAGAAATAATAGAGCCTCCTGCGAAATTCGTTTTGCAGGAGGTTTTTTTGTTATTAACCTGTTTGTTATTCAATATTTTGTCTAAATTTGTAAGTGAAATTTTATGAAATAACGTTTTTCCCTTTTTCTGTAATCTGCCAATAGCCTTTTTTATTTGCACCTTGACGAATAATTAACCCGTTCGTCTTAAAATTGCGGAATGCTCTTGTTACAGTGGCTTCAGAAATGGATAAATCATTCATCAAATCCACATATGTGATATTCTTATTTGCACTAATTGCTTTTAGAATCAATTTCTCTGTCTGAGTGAAATTTATACCGTCATTTATACCGTCATTTATACCGTCATCACTTTGAATATTTGAAACTGCATCTTTCATAGTCGGATAATTCCTACCGAATGTTACCAATAATCCACCTTCTGATTCTTTGAATACTGGTCTTTCCAAACCGGCTTTATCAAAGGCTTCGTTGATCTTACGAATACCGCGTCCCCATGATTCTATAAATCCGGCTTTGTAGAATACGGAAGCGACAAGTTGATTCCGAGGGTGGGAAGAATGTTTTTCAACCAATGTGTCAATAGTGATGGCATCGGGTAATTTACCTTCATTCCAAAGCTCAATATGATCATTGAATACCCACATTTGGATGGGGACGCCAACATAGAGTTTATGTACTAGACTGTTGTAAATCATTTCGCGTAAAGCATCTTCTGGTATCTCCAAAGGCTCAATACGTTGCATCCCTTCATAATGTATTTGGAGCGTAGTAATGCTACCACCTTGTCAGCCATTTGCAGGATATTTCCTTCTACTACATCCTGAAAGATAAGGTCGGCTTCATTCATACCGAAACGACCGATGTGAAATTCCACACCGGGAAAGAATCGAAGTGGTTCTTTTCCGAACAACAAGATGGCGGCATTTTTCAAGTGCCCGTCTTCGGATAGTAACCGTAGGTTGTGGAGTACGTTGTGTGTATCTTCACCGTTCAAGGATGGGGCGATACGTTGGGCATTGATGGCTTTTCGGAGAAAGTAGTCAATGGCATTACGGTCTATATCATCCAACTTTGCAGAATCGTTGGTGGTGTCATCCCACGAGCGTCCCATTTTCTTTAAGATGAACTGTTGTAGTGTCGTACCTTTCATCTCCTGTTTTGTAGAACCACTACGATAATGATACTGACCGTGATAGGCAATGGGAACATTGCTTGGTTCCACAACGATTTCAATAAATTCTTTATCTTCATTCGAATGTAACAAATTGACATCAGCTACAATACCCAAGTAATTGACAATCTTGTTGGGGATGTCTTCCATCAACCGTTTCGAGTCAGCTACACCGACAATCTCTTGTTTGTCGTTTATGCCTATATATATACGACCACCTTGTGCATTTGCAAAACCACAAATCCATTTCAGATATTCATCTCTCCAAGATTCTTTATATTCTATATTTTGACTTTCGCTCATAATACGCAAAGGTACGCTTTATTTCTATAATTCAATTCCTTTACTACTTTTTTCCGTGTATCACTTTTTTGTAGTAGATTTGTAAGATGAAAAAGTATATTCCTAATCCGGTGGACACAGAACAAATCCAACTCCCGAAGGAGTTGGAATATCTGGTAGAAGAGATGGCTAAGAATGTTCATGAGGTCTGGTCGAAAACCAGAATAGAACAAGGTTGGACGTATGGCGAAAAGCGGGATGATGTATTGAAACAGCATCCGTGCCTGGTTCCGTATGAAGAATTGCCTGAAGAAGAAAAGGTATATGACAGAAATTCTTCAGTGGAAACCTTGAAACTGATAATGAAACTGGGGTTTAAGATTTCGAAGGATGAAAAATAGATGATGAATGATGGCAACAACCTTATTCAGAATTTATTTTTATCTTTGAAATCCATTATAAACAGAAAAAGAAACAGATATGAAAAAAGTAATTTGCAGTGAGAAAGCTCCGGGGGCTATCGGCCCTTATAGTCAGGCGATAGAAGCTAATGGTATGGTATTTGTGTCCGGTCAGTTGCCTATTGATGCCGCTACGGGACAGATGGCTGAAGGGATAGAAGGACAGGCTCGCCAGTCGTTGGAGAATATCAAACACATTCTTGAAGAAGCAGGATTGACAATGGGAAACATTGTCAAAACCACAGTATTTCTTCAGGATATGTCCCTGTTTGCAGGGATGAATGGCGTGTATGCCACGTATTTTGACGGAGCTTTTCCGGCACGTTCGGCGGTTGCCGTAAAAGCTCTGCCCAAGGATGCGTTAGTAGAGATTGAGTGTATCGCGGTTCGCTAACAAATCTGCGACAATGAAACTGCTGCCTCCTACAAAGATCAGATCTTTTGGGGGGCAGTTCTTTTTTGCCGCCTGTACAGCTTCTACAACAGTGGGGTAGGTGGTACCTTTCAATCCGGCTTCTTCTGCCAATGCCAATAGTTCATTTTCCGGAAGTGCACGTTTCACACTTGCTTTGGTGAAATAATAGGTGGCATCTTTCGGTAACTCTTGCAAGACACTGCTGATATCTTTATCGTTCACCATGCCAAATACGATGTGCAGCTCCTGGTTGAATTTCTGATGAAGGAAATCAAGATGTCCACAGACATATTTGATTCCATCTACATTATGTCCCGTGTCGCAGATGATATCCGGATAGCTGTGTACTTTCTGCCAGCGTCCCATCAGCCCGGTGAGTTTGCACACATCAGCAAAACCATTGAGATAGTCTTTGGGACAGATGCGATAACCTATTTTTGTCAGCTCTTCAAGAGCAGACAGGATGGTGAGGATATTTTCATGCTGGCAGAGACCGCTTAATTCCATAAAAAGACCTGCAGGAAACATTTCATTGACAATTCGGATAGCATCTTTTCTCTTGTCGAGTATTTTGTCTAATGCTTTAATGCTGTCTGCCGGATGCAGGAAAAGCAATATCTCTTTGGATTCTTGTGCGCTTTCAGATGGTTGGTGAGTCTCTTTTATCAAGTCTTGCAGGACATTATCCAGACGTTTTCTTAGTGCCTGCATTTCCGGATAAGGAAGCCAGTCTGTGGGATTATATGGGAAGATAGAATCTGCATAGTTGATAGGTGCATTCATTTCTTTTGCTTTCATGGTGAACACACGTTTAACGCTGCCTTTAGCTCTGCCAATGACTACCGGAACCCCTTCTTTGATAATGCCTGCTTTTTCTTTGGCTATTTTTGTCAGGGTATTCCCTAGATATTGCATGTGGTCAAAACTGATATTAGTGATGACACATAAATCGGGGTGAATGATGTTGGTGCAATCCAAACGTCCGCCCATTCCTACTTCGATAACGGCTACGTCTACTTTCTGGTCCGCAAAGTAGCGGAACGCCATGGCGGTAGTCAGTTCAAAAAACGAAGGATGGAGCGGTTCGAAGAATGAGCGGTGCTCTTCTACGAAGTTGACTACATATTCTTCCGGCATCATTTCTCCGTTGATGCGGATGCGTTCGCGGAAGTCGACCAAATGGGGGGAAGTGAATAAGCCTACCCGGTACCCTGCGGACTGTAATACGGCTGCGATAGTATGTGAGCAGGAACCCTTTCCATTGGTTCCGGCGATATGTATCGTCTTGAATTGTTGATGAGGATGCCCAAAATGTTCGTCCAATTTGTGTGTGGTCTCTAAACCCGGCTTATATGCTTTGCTTCCTATTTGTTGAAACATTGGCGCACTCTCATATAAGTACTTTAAAGTGTTCTGATAGTCCATGTTTTATAATATTTAACTTCGGGCAATCTTTATTGCCCGCTAATTTGTTTATCTTTAGAACCGTCAATCTAACCGCAAATGCGGGGATTGGCGAATGAGATTGCAAATATCAACATTTAAATCTAAGAAATCATGGGAACTAAGAAAAATTTTGTGTTAGACACAAATGTTATTCTTCACGATTACAATTGCTTGAAGAATTTTCAGGAAAATGATATTTACCTCCCTCTTGTTGTACTCGAAGAACTGGATAAGTTCAAAAAAGGAAACGAGCAGATTAACTTCAATGCTCGTGAGTTCGTACGCGAATTGGATGTATTGACTAGCGATGAGCTTTTCTCCGAAGGGGTGAAACTCGGCGAAGGATTGGGACGTTTGTTTGTCGTGACAAGCAATGTGCCGGCTACCAAAGTTTGGGAATCGTTTCCAATAAAGAAACCCGACCATCTGATTTTGGCGGCAACCGAATACCTGACCGGCAAGTATCCGAAAATGAAATCTATCTTAGTGACCAAAGATGTGAATCTGCGCATGAAAGCCCGTTCTATCGGATTGCTTTGCGAGGATTATATTACGGATAAGGTGGTAAATGTAGATGTGTTCGAGAAATCTAATGAGATTTTTGAAAATGTAGATCCGGCATTGATCGACCGTATTTATTCTTCAAAAGAAGGCATTGACTTGAGTGAATTTGACTTTAAGGATTTGATTCATCCCAATGAATGTTTTGTATTGAAGAGTGACCGGAATAGTGTATTGGCACGCTATAATCCTTTTACCCATTCTATTATCCGCGTGATGAAGGGTAAAAATTATGGAATCGAACCCCGGAATGCGGAACAGAGTTTTGCTTTTGAGATTCTGAATGACCCGAACATCAAACTGGTGGCTCTGACAGGAAAAGCGGGAACCGGTAAGACTTTGCTGGCTTTGGCTGCTGCATTGGGTAAACTGACTGATTACAAACAGATTTTGCTGGCACGTCCTGTTGTAGCGCTTTCCAATAAGGATATCGGTTTCCTTCCGGGAGACGCACAGGAAAAAGTGGCTCCTTATATGCAGCCGTTGTTTGATAACCTGAACGTCATAAAACGTCAGTTTGCTACGAACTCTACCGAAGTGAAGCGCATAGAAGATATGCAGAAAAGCGAACAGCTGGTGATTGAAGCTTTGGCCTTTATCCGTGGTCGTAGTTTGAGCGAAATGTATTGCATCATTGACGAAGCGCAGAATCTGACCCCAAATGAAATAAAGACAATCATCACCCGTGCAGGCGAAGGTACGAAGATGGTATTTACGGGAGATATCCAGCAGATTGACCAACCTTATCTGGATAGTCAGTCCAATGGCTTGGTATATATGATTGATCGTATGAAAGACCAGAATATCTTTGCACACGTCAATTTGCTGAAAGGTGAACGAAGTGAATTGAGTGAACTGGCAAGCAACCTGCTGTAGGAAATGAAGAATGAAAAATGAAGAATGAAGAATAAGCTGCGCTATTATGCTGCATAGTAAATTCTTCATTCTTCATTTTTCATTCTTCATTTGCTTTATTCTTTCTTTCCGAAATATTTAAGGAATTGTGTACGTTCAAATGTATTGACGCCTTTAATATCTTTGATATTCAGTTTGCCTTTGAATTGAGCTATATTTTCGAATCCTTTGCGTTCCATCCATGCAGAGAGGAAGCGGTTGGCTTCTCCAATAAATGCGTTTGTATTCAGATAGACTGCGCTACATACTTCTACGGCTGAAGCACCGGCAAGGATCGCTTTCACTACTGATTCAGCGTTGGCAACACCACCGGAAGCTGCATAGTCGATCTTATCTACTACTGCAGATGCAATTCCAATCCAGCGGAGCGGATTGGCGAGGTCGGAAGCATTGCTGAATATTTCTCCTGAAATATGCTCCAACTTTTCGATGTTGATGTCCGGCTGATAGAAGCGGTTGAAGAGAACAACTGCGGCTGCACCGTTGGCATACAACTGATCGATTAATACCACAGGATTGGTCAGGTTATCACCCAGCTTCATGATAACGGGAATGTTAACCGTCTGCTTGATGCGGCGGAGAATGTCGATGTGGCGTTGTTCGAATGAACCGTATGTATATTGCAGTTCTGATTGCAAGGCGAGGATATTGATTTCCAATGCGTCGGCACCAGCCTCTTCAATCTTCTTTGCAAAATCAATCCATTCGGAATCAGTGTAGCAGTTGATGCTGGCAATGATAGGAATGGGGCATACCTTTTTGCTTTCTTTTATTAAAGTCAGGTATTCAGATAACTTGTGCTCACGGATATATTCTTCCAGATAGTCACTGGCTTCGGGATAGAATGCCGGGTCTTTCAGTTGATCTGCTTCCAGCATGATCTGTTCCTCAAACAGTGATTTCAGAACGATAGCACCGGCACCATCTTCGGCCAATTTTTTGTTTTTGCCGACACTGTTGGTCAGCCCTGAGCTACTGATGATGATAGGGTTTCTAAGAGAAAGCCCTGCGAAAGTAGTTTTTAAATCGGTCATAGCAATATGTTTTTTAATACTTAATCAATAATTTCTTTCTCCGAAAATTTTGCTTCCTACTCGTACCAGCGTACTTCCTGCGGCAATGGCTTCGTGATAGTCATGTGACATTCCCATTGATAGTTCGCAGAAAGTATCAGAGTGGGTGAACCAAGTTGTTTTTATCTCGTTAAAGAGTCTATTTAGTGAACAAAATTCCCGGTTGATTTGTTCAATACAATCGGTGTTGCTGGCCATACCCATTAATCCGCAGATGCGCACATGAGTCAGCTCTTTCCATTCTCCGACATTCAGCATCTCTTTACATTCTTCGGGACTGAAACCAAATTTGGTTTCTTCCTGCGCAACGTGAATCTGCAACAGGCAGTTCACAGTACGTCCGGCCTTGACAGCTTGTTTGTTGACTTCGGCCAGCAGTTTATAACTATCAATTCCATGAATCATCGCTACGTATGGTATCATGTATTTGATTTTATTCGTTTGCAGGTGCCCGATAAAATGCCATTCGATATCTTTCGGCAAACTTTCGTATTTAGCTGTCATTTCCTGCACTTTGCTTTCTCCAAAAATACGCTGTCCCGCCTGATATGCTTCTTCTATCGCTTCGTTGGGATGGAATTTTGAGACAGCAACCAGCCGGACTCCTTGAGGGAGTTCGGCCAGCACTTGCTTTAAATTGTCAGCAATACTCATTGTAACTTATGCTTTTGACGGATCAAATTCCGGTTTGTCATTCGGTTCGGCGCTGTAAGGATATACATCCATGAGCGGAGTTTCGGATACCATACCGATCTGATAATCTGCCATGGTTCCTTTCATTCCTTCATCCAGCTTTTTCACTGCATCACGCAAGTCGGCAGCTTGTACCAATACTTGAGTGGAAGTCTTTTTTTCCGCACCGCTTTTTTCATCGAGCGTGATAAAAATAAGTTTGCATTTGAACCAGCGGTCGGCACTTTCTTCGTCACTGGGGAATAATTCGCTATAGTTGGCACGTTTGATGTCCGAAACGGTAAATTCTCCAGAGATAAACGGAGTCATTTCTTCGATAATCCGTGCTTCTGCTTCTGTAAAGCTGAGTGCATCAACAAGATAAGGTTCAGTTACTTTCTTCTGCATTCCGTTTTCCATTACTTTCTCATAACGGATCTTGCACTCAAACCATGTATGCATTGCCATAATTTTCTTCCTTTTTAATTAATTGATTCATGTAAATTGCCTACAAAGATAAACAAAATACCAAAGTAAGTGCCGAAAGATTTTTATTTTCTTTTATGCAGATTTTTTAGTTCAAATGAAAGCATGACACGGAAAAGTCCGATGATGAGGAAAGTAAAAGAAATCATGTAGACTGCGTAGAGTGCTCCTATAGCGGGTTGCCATAATATTAAAAGGGAACACAGAATGGCAAGGATACCGAAAGCCATGTACCAGCCCCAGTCGCGGGTTCCGTAACGTTTCAAGTCGATGGAATAGCCGGTGGAGGAGAAGCCGCGGAACATAAGCCAGAAGGCTATGATAAAAGGAATGACTTCCATGCTGACCATTGGGTAGGCAATCAGGTAGATACCCAGAACAAGGTCGATCAGTCCGCCTACGATATACCATCCCCAGCTCGGGACACCTTTCCGGTTGCTAAAAGCGAAGATAATTTCTAAAATACCGCTTATCAACATCGATACGCTGAAAATGATACTTAAAGCTACATAGGTGCTCACGGGTGAGAACATGAGCCAAAGGGCTACAATGATATACACGATTCCCAAAAGAAGAGAGGTCCACCAATTTTTTACTGAATGTTGAATCTCATTGAATACAGTTTCCATACATTTTATATTTTAAATTGAATACTAGGGTGATTTCGTTGTGGAATAACAAATTCAATTTAGAAAAGGTTTTCCGTGAACATATTTGGGGGAATCGTTGTTTCTTATATAAAGTAAATTTTAAATATAGATGCATTATGGCAACAACAAATTTCAAAGGACAACCGGTGAAACTAATCGGTGAATTTATACAAGTAGGTAAGGTAGCTCCTGACTTCGAGCTGGTAAAAACAGATTTATCTTCTTTCTCTCTGAAAGATTTGAATGGTAAAAATGTGATTCTAAATATTTTCCCGAGTCTGGATACCAGCGTATGTGCAACCTCTGTACGTAAGTTTAATAAGATGGCTGCCGGACTGAAAGATACGGTAGTATTGGCTATCTCTAAGGACCTTCCTTTTGCGCACGGTCGTTTCTGTACAACGGAAGGTATTGAAAATGTAATTCCACTGTCTGATTTCCGCTTCTCTGATTTCGACGAAAGTTACGGAGTGCGTATGGCAGATGGTCCGTTAGCAGGACTTTTGGCCCGTGCGGTAGTTGTGATTGGCAAGGATGGCAAGATTGCTTATACGGAACTTGTTCCTGAAATCACCCAGGAGCCTGATTATGATAAAGCCTTAGCTGCTGTAAAGTAATATAGAATATGGAGTATTAAGTATTAGGTATTAACTATTAGTTGCAGCTAATAAACGAATACGGCTAATACTTAATACTGCTACTTATCTTAAAGATTTTGACCTAATGGGAACTGGTAAAAAGGCTTGGTAAACTGCCAAGGCTCCGTTCTTATTAGGTTGTGTTTTTTTCTACACTAAACCTCAACTATCATGAACAAGATGAAAACTCTATTCATCACCCTGCTATGTATGGGTGCTGGAACCCTGTCGGCTCAAACTGCCGATAGTACACAAACTTCTCCCTGGACAAAAGAAGGATTTGCCGGACTGAAACTGACACAGGTGAGCCTGACTAACTGGGCTGCCGGAGGTGATAACTCTGTTGCCTTTGACTTGCAGGGCACTTATCAGATTAATTATAAGAAAGGAAAACATCTGTGGAATAATCGTATCGAACTGGCTTATGGATTGAATAAGACCGGTGACGACGGAACCAGGAAGGCTAATGATAAGATTTATTTGAATACGAATTATGGCTATGCTATTGCCAAAAGTTGGTATGCCAGCGCATTCGCCACTTTCCAGACGCAGTTCTCTCCCGGATATGACTATTCTGTCAATAAGGATGTTGCTATCTCCGAATTTATGGCTCCCGCTTATTTGACTACCGGTTTGGGCTTTACCTATGATCCGGGTAAGATATTTACCGTTGTATTGTCTCCTGCTGCGTGGCGCGGAACATTTGTTCTCAATGACCGTCTCTCGGACGAAGGAGCCTATGGAGTGGATCCGGGCAAACACCTGTTATCCAGCTTCGGTGCTAACTTGAAAGGGGAAGCCAAATATGAATTTTTGAAGAATATGACAGTATATTCGCGTTTGGATTTATATTCCGATTATCTGCACAAGCCATTGAACATAGATGTGAACTGGGAAGTGCAAATAAATATGATTATCAATAAATGGTTTTCAACCACGCTCACTACTAACTTGATGTATGACGATGATGTGAAGATTGTACAAAAGGATGGTACCAAAGGATCTCGTGTACAATTTAAAGAGATCTTGGGAGTAGGAGTCCAATTCAATTTCTAAGGATTGGTTTTTAAGTATTAGGTATTAAGTATTAGTCATGGTAATACTTAATACCTAATACTTAATACTCATTTTTTCTTCTTCTTCTTCAGTCCCTTATAAGCCAGGAATCCGATGACCAATACCACCACTGCTATAATGACATAGCCGATTTCGTGGCTGTATGTGGTTGCCATTACATAGACGTCATTAGTGGTTTTGAGGTCTGTAAACCGGTAGATCAGGTATCCGAGTAGAGCCAATATACTGTTCCATATCGCAGCGCCGAGAGTGGTGTAAAGTAGGAAAGGTCCTAATTTCATGCCGGCTAATCCTGCGGGAATACTGATAAGTTGGCGTACAGCCGGAATGAGACGGCCAAAGAAAGTGGAGGCTGCACCGTGCTTTCTGAAATATTCTTCTGCATGGTGTACCTTTTCTTCGTCAATAAGGCACATGTGCCCTAAACGGCTGTTAGCGAATTTATAGACAATAGGACGACCCAGCCAACGCGCCAGGTAATAATTTACTAATGCACCGATATCTGCTCCTATGGTGGCAAATAGGACCACGAGAAAGATATTCATACTGTCGTCTGCCATAGCTTTCCATGCGGCAGGTGGCACTACGGCTTCCGAGGGGAAGGGAATAAAAGAACTTTCGATAGCCATAAAAATGGTGACTACCCAATAGTTCAAATTTTCTAATACCCATTTAAGAAGTTCTGCTACTGATTCCATGTTTTTTGAGGATAGAATTTATTAATCTGATTTATTTTTTTCCTTTCTTCTTTTTCTTATTCTCTTTTTTCATGCGTTCCCACACTTCTTTGAGAGTTCTTTCATCTTCCTCTCTATGTTCGGGACTATTTAACAGATCCAGAATCATATCTTCTTCCAGTGGATGTTCACATTCTTTGTTGTATTTAAAGAAGTTGTCGATTTCACCGTGCATGAGGCAAAGCACACTCAATTTCTCCGTCACATCTTCGTATTTCGGATTCATCTGGTACGCTTTTTCAAAGTATTCTTTGGCTTCTATCAGATAGTCACTTTCCGAATAAGCAGAGGCGATCATATACCACATTTCTATGTTAGAGTTAATCTCTATCGCTTTTTCGAAAGACAAGGCTGCTTCGTCTTCCAGCTCCTCTGCCAGATATAGTTTTCCCTCTGTCAGATAAATCAATCCTTCATTCGGGTTTATCTCTTTGGCTTTCTCGCAGAGCTGATGTGCTTCTTCATATCTTTCCAGATGAGACAGGGCGAAGGCTTTGCTGGTATATGTGTCTATTAATAGGACAGACTGTCTGTCTCCGTCTTCTTCAAAACGTGCGATTACTTTGTCGTAATAGTCATCGGCTTTCTGCCATTCTTCTTTATTGCCGTAAGATATTCCCATGAACATATAACCCAGTTCAGGGGGGATGGATTTAAGTTCGATCGCTTTTTGGTAATTCTCGATGGCATCATCCGAATTGTTCAGATAAAAAAAACAATGCGCTTTATAAGCGTAGGCTTCTCCACACTGATCGTCGGCTGCCAACGCAAAATCACAGGCTTCGATGGCCTTGTCTATTTGTTCCTGAACAAAGTAACATTTCACCAGTCCCATCCAGTAGGAAGGGTTGAAAGGAGATTTGTCGATGAGTTTGTTGTAATAGATGATAGCCGATTCTACTTGGTGGGTCGATGCCAGATAATCGGCTGTGAGGGCCATATATTCTTCATCTTCGGCATAACGCGATTTACCTCGGTCGAGCCATTCTTTGGCTGCATCCGGGTATCCCATGTCCAGATAGAGAAATACGACATCAATGATTGTTTCCAGTTCGTCGGCATCCGCTATCGTACTTAATAACCATTGGGCTTCTTCCAGTTTTCCTCCATTCAGCAATAGTTCGGCTTTCAGCAGTTTCACTTCCGAGTCAAAATCTTCGGTGATGGAATCTGCTACTTTCTTTGCTTTTTGCAGTTTTTGGGTGTCCAGGTAGAGATAGGCTTGTTCGATGAGTAAAGCTGTATTTCCCGGATGTATCTTAAGTCCGTAGGTGATTACTTCTTGTGCTTCTTCAAATTTCCGTTCGGAGGCATACCAGTCGGCGATGTCGGCCAGTTGGTCAGCATCCAGATAAAGTTGTCGGTTTTCTGCTTTTGCTTCTTCGTAGTTTGTGATAAGTGTGGCTAGTTGCTTTTTGGCTGATGGTGAGTTCTTTCTACCCATTTTTATTAATTTTGTTCACCACAGATTACACGGATTAACACAGATTAGAGAAATAAAGAATAAAAATCTGTGTTAATCCGTGTAATCTGTGGTGAAAGGTTATTTATTAATCTTCCCCCACGTATCTTTCAACCCTACTGTGCGGTTGAAAATCAGTTTTTCCGGGGTTGATTCTTTGTCGATATTAAAGTAACCGATCCGTTGGAACTGCAGGTAGGAGAGTGTAGGCAGGGTAGCTGCGAACTTCTCTATGTAGCAGTTGGGCAGAACTTTCAATGAGTCCGGATTGATGATTTCTTTCATGGCTTCCAGTGCTTCGCAATTTTTAGCTTCGCGGATGGCAGCCAGTTCGTCGCGTGGGTTTTCCACTTTCCACAGGCGGTCGTACAAACGTACTTCTGCTTGCAGGCAGTGATTGCAGCTTACCCAATGGAGCGTGCCTTTCACCTTACGGTTTGCGTCCGGCATACCGCTACGGGTATTAGCGTCATATTCACAATATACCTCTGTTATTACGCCGTTTTCGTCTTTCTTGCAACCGGTGCATTTTACGATATAGGCATTTTTGAGGCGTACTTCCTGTCCCGGTGTCATGCGGAAGTATTTCTTGGGAGCGTCTTCCATGAAGTCTTCACGTTCCATCCACAGTTCACGGCTGAATTCGATCAGGTGGCTTCCTGCTTCCGGGTCTTCCGGGTTGTTGATTGCTTCCAGTTCTTCAACCTGTCCTTCCGGATAGTTGGTGATGATTAGTTTAACCGGGTTGATCACTGCCGATACACGGGTGGCACGGCTGTTCAGGTCGTCCCGAACGGAGCTTTCCAACAGGGCGATGTCGTTCAGGGCATCGTATGTGGTATATCCGATTTTATCAATAAATTTATGAATAGATTCCGGTGAATAACCGCGACGGCGGAAACCGCAGATAGTCGGCATACGGGGGTCGTCCCATCCGTTCACCAATCCTTCTTTCACTAGTGTGAGCAGGTTACGTTTGCTCATCAGGGTGTAGCTTAGGTTCAGTTTGTTGAATTCAGTCTGACGGGGACGGTTGTCGTTCAGGTCTTTTCCTTCTTTCAGCCAGTCGATGAAGAGGTCGTAAAGAGGACGGTGTACCACAAATTCGAGTGTACACAGCGAGTGAGTTACTCCTTCGAAGAAGTCACTCTGTCCGTGAGCGAAGTCATACATCGGATAAGCCTTCCAGGTAGTACCTGTACGGTGGTGCGGGTGTTTCACTACACGATAAATAATCGGATCGCGGAAGTGCATATTCGGGTTAGCCATATCAATCTTGGCACGGAGCACCATGGCACCTTCTTCGATCTCGCCGCTATTCATTTTCTTAAAAAGTTCGAGGCTTTCTTCGATAGGACGATTGCGGTAAGGGCTTTCCATACCCGGTTGGGTAGGAGTACCTTTTTGCTGTGCGATCAGTTCGGAGCTTTGTTCGTCAATATATGCTTTTCCCTCCTGGATCAGGCGGATAGCGAAGTCCCATAATTGTTGGAAGTAGTCGGAAGCGTAGTATTCGTTTCCCCACTGGTAGCCCAACCATTGAATGTCTTCTTTGATAGCTTCTACATATTCCACATCTTCCTTGGTCGGGTTTGTGTCGTCGAAACGAAGGTTACATACACCGCCGTGTTTTTCTGCGATGCCGAAATCAAGGCAAATAGCTTTGGCATGGCCGATGTGAAGGTAACCGTTAGGTTCGGGCGGGAAGCGTGTCTGCACTTTTCCACCATTTTTACCTTCTTTCAAGTCTTTCTCTACTGCCTGTTCAATAAAGTTCAAGCTTTTCTTTTCACCTGCTTCTTCGTTTTTAATATCTGTCATAACGGTTAATGTTATCTGTATTTAGGCTACAAAAGTAGGACATTTTTTTTATTTAACCGGAATATAACCGCTCTTTTTTATAATGTCCTGTCCGTCGGACGAGAGAATAAACTGAATCAGGGGGGAGACTTGTTCCTTATTTTTTACATTGTAGTAGTAATAAAGCGGGCGCACGATGGGGTAGGTCTTATTGGTGGCGTTCTCTACCGTAGGCGTGGCATAGTGGGTACCGTCGTATGATACGGAAAGCGTTTTGACACGGGGAGATACGTATGCCAGTCCGACATATCCGATGGCTCCTTTGGTCTGACTGACAGACTGGATGATGGCACCCGTTGCCGGCATAGAAAGGCTGCTTGCCATGTAGTTTTTATTTTTCAGTACGCTCTCTTTGAAAAATTCGTAAGTACCGGACGATGTTTCGCGCGAGTAAACCACTATTTTGCGATCGTCTCCGCCTACCTGTTTCCAGTTGTTTATCTTCCCCCGGAAAATGTCTTCCAGTTGTTGGCGGGTCAGCTGCTTTACCGGATTGGAGGGATGCACCACCACGGCAAGAGCATCGTAGGCTACAATCACTTCGTCTACTTCTTCTCCGGCTCCTTTTATTTTCATCTTTTCGCTGAACTTGATCGGGCGTGAAGCCATTGCGATGTCCGTTGTATGATCCATTAAAGCGGAGATACCTACACCGGTTCCGCCACCGGTCACTGTGACACGGGCCTCCGGATGCTGGTTCATAAACCGCTCTGCTGTCTGTTGTGCGACAGGCAGTACCGTATCGCTACCTTTAATACGTTGTGCGTTGGCACCGAGCGAGAGTAAGGAAAGGGCGATTAATAAGTTTCTTCTCACTTTCATATTTCTTCGTTTTATTAACGTTGCAAATTAAGCAATCGGATATTACATTTTCATTTCATCCGGAGTGGAAATGATACTTGTAACACAAACGTAACATGATTGAAACATTTCCTTCAAACGTTAGTCACACCTCCTTAATAAAGAGATGCTTTCTTTGCATCAGAAATCATAGCAGGTATATGAAAAAGGTATTTGAAAAGATTATAGAAGGAATGTTGACTTGTAGCGGCTTTGTGACAAGTATTACTATTCTGCTGATTGTACTCTTCCTTTTCACTGAAGCTTTCGGGCTGTTCAAGAGTAAAGTGATTGAAGAGGGATATGTGTTGGCGCTAAATAAGAGCAATAAGGTCAGCGTGTTGAGCCCCGCACAGATAAAAAATGTTTTTGACGAAGAGATTACGAACTGGAAGGAACTCGGTGGGGAAGATCTCCCTATCCGGGTTTTTCGTTTGGAGGACATAACGCAGTATTATACGGAAGAGGAGTTGGGATCTGCTTATGAATATGCAGGCGATAAGATTACGGAGCTGGTGGAGAAAACGCCCGGCATCGTAGCTTTTGTTCCGCAGAAGTTTATTGTTCATCCGGACGCGGTACATTTCATAGAGGATAACACTATTTCCGTAAAGGATGTATTTGCGGGTGCCGAATGGTTTCCTACGGCTACTCCGGCTGCTCAATTCGGCTTTTTGCCGTTGATTACCGGGACGTTGTGGGTGAGCCTGTTTGCCATCCTTTTTGCTTTGCCGTTCGGGCTGTCGGTTTCTATTTATATGTCTGAAGTGGCAAATCCGAAAGTGCGGAACTGGCTAAAACCGATTATCGAACTGTTGAGTGGTATTCCTTCCGTTGTTTATGGCTTTTTCGGATTAATTGTCATTGTTCCGTTGATTCAGAAATTGTTTGATCTTCCGGTAGGAGAGAGTGGCTTGGCGGGAAGTATCGTACTGGCCATTATGGCATTGCCTACTATTATAACGGTGACGGAAGACGCGATGCGCAACTGTCCGCGTGCGATGCGTGAGGCGAGTCTGGCATTGGGCGCTTCGCAATGGCAGACGATATATAAGGTAGTGATTCCTTATTCTATTTCGGGGATTACATCCGGTGTGGTACTTGGTATCGGACGTGCTATCGGGGAGACGATGGCAGTATTGATGGTGACGGGTAATGCGGCTGTGATTCCGACAACAATCCTTGAGCCTTTGCGTACCATTCCGGCTACGATTGCGGCCGAACTGGGAGAAGCTCCTGCAGGAGGACCTCACTATCAGGCGTTGTTCCTGTTGGGGGTCGTACTGTTCTTCATCACATTGATTATCAACTTTAGTGTGGAATATATTTCCTCTAAAGGATTAAAACGTAGCAAATAAGATGGAAATACGGAGTAATAATAAAGCTAAACACCGTTCGCAGAAAGTTGCTTTCGGGATTTTCCGGCTGTTGAGCCTTTGCATTGTACTGATATTGTTTGCAATTCTGGGATTTATCGTCTATAAAGGAATCGGCGCTATCAGTTGGGATTTTATCACTTCGGCTCCTACGGACGGGATGACAGGTGGCGGTATATGGCCGGCTATTGTCGGTACTTTCTATCTGATGGTGGGGAGTGCGCTGTTCGCCTTTCCGATAGGGGTGATGAGCGGAATTTATATGAATGAGTATGCGCCGAAAGGTAAGTTGGTACGCTTTATCCGGGTGATGACCAATAACTTGAGCGGTATTCCTTCCATCGTATTCGGATTGTTCGGTATGGCGCTGTTTGTCAATTATATGGGATTTGGTGATAGTATTTTGGCCGGTTCTTTGACATTAGGTTTGCTTTGCGTACCTTTGGTCATTCGGACAACGGAGGAAGCTCTGAAAGCCATTCCTGACAGTATGCGTGAAGGCAGCCGGGCCTTGGGGGCAACGAAGTTGCAGACGATCTGGCACGTCATTCTGCCGATGGGGATGCCGAACATTATCACAGGGTTGATTCTTGCCTTGGGACGTGTTTCGGGAGAGACGGCGCCGATTCTGTTTACTTGTGCCGCATACTTCCTGCCACAACTGCCAACGGGTATTTTTGATCAGTGTATGGCATTGCCTTATCATTTGTATGTGATTTCTACGAGTGGAACGGACATGGAGGCACAATTGCCGCTAGCTTATGGTACGGCATTGGTATTGATTATGATTATCCTGTTCGTGAATCTGCTGGCCAATGCATTGAGAAAGTATTTTGAGAAAAGAGTAAAAACAAACTAGATTAGTATATGGATACAGTGAAAATAGATACGCGCGATGTGAACTTTTGGTATGGAGATTTTCATGCATTGAAGGGTATCAGTATGCAGATTGAGGAAAAGTCGGTTGTCGCTTTTATCGGACCGTCCGGTTGCGGTAAGTCTACTTTCCTCCGGCTTTTCAACCGGATGAATGATTTGATTCCTGCTACCCGTTTGGAGGGAGAAATCCGTATCGACGGACATAATATATATGCGAAAGGGGTGGAAGTGGACGAACTCCGTAAGAATGTAGGAATGGTGTTCCAGCGTCCGAATCCTTTCCCGAAAAGTATATTCGAGAATGTGGCTTACGGACTTCGTGTGAACGGAATAAAAGATAATGCTTTCATTCGTCAGCGTGTGGAGGAAACATTGAAAGGAGCGGCTCTTTGGGATGAGGTGAAAGATAAGTTGAAGGAGTCGGCTTATGCGTTGTCCGGCGGACAGCAACAGCGGCTTTGTATCGCCCGTGCGATGGCTGTCTCTCCTTCGGTATTGCTGATGGATGAGCCTGCGTCTGCACTCGACCCTATTTCTACGGCTAAGGTGGAGGAGTTGATCCATGAATTGAAGAAGGATTATACGATTGTAATCGTTACGCATAATATGCAGCAGGCAGCCCGTGTCAGTGATAAGACGGCGTTTTTCTATATGGGCGAAATGGTGGAATTCGATCAGACGAAAAGGATATTCACCAATCCGGAGAAAGAGGCTACCCAGAATTACATAACGGGACGCTTCGGGTAATTCGTGAAATCCGTGCCTGAAATTTATTTCTGAAATGTCATTAGCAAAATATTAATCATTTATATATAATAGACTATGGTAAAGTTTATAGAATCGGAACTTATCCTATTGAAGAAGGAAATTGATGAAATGTGGACCTTGGTGTACAACCAGCTTGACCGTGCCGGAGAGGCTGTGTTGACCCTCGACAAGGAGTTGGCTCAACAAGTGATGGTTCGCGAGCGTCGGGTGAATGCTTTTGAATTGAAGATAGATAGCGATGTGGAAGACATTATCGCATTATATAATCCGGTGGCGATTGACCTCCGTTTTGTATTGGCTATGCTGAAGATCAATACGAATCTGGAACGCTTGGGCGACTTTGCGGAAGGTATTGCCCGCTTTGTACTTCGTTGCAAAGAGCCGGTGTTGGATGCGGAATTATTGAACCGTCTTCGTCTGGCAGAGATGCAGGCAGAAGTGTTGTCGATGCTGGAACTGGCGAAGCGTGCCTTAAATGAAGAGAGTAATGACCTGGCAGCGGGAGTGTTTGCCAAGGATAATTTGCTGGATGAAATCAATGCGGATGCGACAGGTATTCTTTCTGACTATATCATCGAACATCCGGAAGCTGTACATACCTGCGTAGATTTGGTCAGTGTGTTCCGTAAACTGGAACGTTCGGGAGACCATATTACCAATATTGCCGAGGAGATTGTTTTCTTCATTGACGCCAAAGTGTTAAAACATCGTGGAAAAACGGACGAAAACTACCCGGAAAAGTAATTTTTTGCGGATTTTTAAACAGAAATTAGGGCTCCTTAAAAAATTATCCTATATTTGTCACCTATAACGGACAAGTTACAGGAGATTTTGCTTCAAATGATAATAAATCCAAAGAATTTTCAAAAAGATGTTATATGACATGTTTTATAATTTGGATAGTATCGGTAAAACCGCCTATATTTGCACCGTTATCCTGAAAACAATCTTTTTACCTTAAAAAAAAACTAATACCTATTGAAAACTGAAAAATGGAGCTTTGTGAAAAGCCCCATTTTTTTTTGCTCTTATTTTTTAAGCTCCTTTCTAATTCGTATCTTTGACCCTTGCATTAAGAGAGTATTCTCAATCTTAAAATAGTAAGTAGTAAATCGTAAAATAGTAAATGAAATTATGTTTTCTGGAATCGTAGAAGAATATGCTACTTTGGTAGCACTGGTGAAAGACCAGGAGAATATACACTTTACATTTAAGTGTTCGTTTGTGAATGAGTTGAAAATCGACCAGAGTATTTCTCACAATGGTGTGTGTCTGACAGTGGTGACTCTGACAGATGATACGTATACGGTGACTGCCATGAAAGAAACATTGGAACGCTCTAATCTCGGTCTGCTGAAAGTGGGGGATAAGGTGAATGTTGAACGTAGCATGATGATGAATGGCCGGTTGGACGGACATATTGTTCAGGGACATGTAGACCAGACTGCTACTTGTATTGATGTTAAGGATGCGGAAGGTAGTTGGTATTTTACCTTCCAATATGCGTTTGATAAGGAAATGGCGAAACGTGGATATATTACGGTGGATAAAGGTTCGGTAACTGTGAACGGTGTTAGCCTGACGGTATGTAATCCGACCGATGCTACTTTCCAGGTAGCTATCATTCCTTATACGTATGAGCATACAAACTTCCATACGTTTGAGATTGGCAGTGTGGTAAATATTGAATTCGATATTATCGGTAAGTATATCAGCCGGATGATTCAGTATAAATAGTTGGCTGTCGCAAAAGCGAATTTCAATCGTAAATTGTAAATCATAAAATCGCAATCTTATGGATTTTCTTCAATTGGTACAGGCTCGTCAAAGCGACCGTTCGTATGATAAGGAGCGTCCGGTAGAGCCGGAAAAGTTGGAACGGATACTTGAAGCTGCTCGTTTGGCGCCTTCGGCCTGTAATGCGCAGCCTTGGAAGTTTGTAGTCATCACGGATAAGGAACTGGCCCAAAAAGCGGGGAAAGCTGCTGCTGGTTTGGGGATGAATAAGTTTGCTAAAGATGCTCCCGTGCATATTCTGGTGGTAGAGGAATCTGCTAATATTACCTCTCTGCTTGGTGGAAAGGTGAAAGGCAAGCATTTTCCATTGATCGACATTGGAATAGTTGCTGCTCATATTGCTTTGGCGGCTGAAGCCGAAGGACTGGGCTCTTGTATTCTGGGTTGGTTTGATGAAAAAGAAATGAAACAGCTTGCCGGTATCCCTGCTTCCAAACGTTTATTGCTGGATATTGTCATTGGTTATCCGGCAAAGGAAAAACGCAAGAAAATGAGGAAGCCGAAAGAAAAGGTGATTTCATACAACCGTTATTGATTGAAAAATAATTATATTCTTAGTTCTTTAGGATAAGCATATAACAGAAAGCATCGTTGGTTTTAAAGGAAGAGTCCGTTCCTTTTAAACCAACGATGCTTTCCTTTTAAAGGAACGGACTGTTTATTTAAAACCAAAAGTGTTTCCTCTAAAGTGTTGATATATAACTTATTATTAATGCCGCTGAATAAGCGGCATTAATAATGTAGTATTTATTTCTTTTTTGACAAATCCTTCAGCAAATAGTCTACTGCCACTTTCAGTTGGGCGGCTTCTCCTTTCAGGCTGGCTTTGGGCTTATTATAGATAAGAGTATCAGGTTGTAAAGTCTGATTTTCGAGATCGTTGCACTGCTTGCGTCCTTTTCCTTATAAATCTTTCAGTAATACTTTACTTGCTTTTTTATAGTATTCTTCTCTGGACTCGGTCAGCACTTTCCATTCGTCGTTGAATTCTTCGTCTTTATCAATTTTGAAATTCTCGGAACCGTATGTATCCAAACGATCCAATAAGATGGCTACATTCAATTGATTGATATCCATTGACGGTTGATAGCCGATCTCTTCGCTTTTTTCGTCGGTGACTACCTCGTGAATCAATTCTATTTCTTGCAACTGATAAAGTACCTGGTTGGTTAGCCGGATGGGAATCTGATGCTCTTCCGAGATTTCTGCAGCCGTATAGGGAGGCTCGTTCTTCTCAAACCGTTTGGCTATGAGCGACATAATCAGGATGGATATAAAGTCCCGGTATCGTCTGCTGATATTCCGGGTGTCCTGGTCAAAACTAAAACTACGGATATTTTGCCCGGCATACGTCAATTCGGCTCCGAATAAACAGATTGTCCAAGATATTTGCAACCAAAGCAGAAATAAAGGAAGTGCAGCAAAACTACCGTAAATGGCGTTGTACTTTGACACCCACAACTGGCTGTTGATATACAGGAATTGAAAAGCCTGATAAGCAGACCCCGCCAGAATGCCTGCAATGAGCGCGTGTTTGAATTTTACTTTCGTATTCGGCATGAAGATATACAGCCCTGTGAACATCAGCCATGTCAGGACGAAAGGGATAAGCCGTATCATGAATTTCATAATAGGAGCAAGCAGGACGAAATCATCCATCTGTTTGAGAATGGTACTCATAAACAGAGAAAGTCCTCCGGACACTACGATTAGAATCGGCATCAATAGGAACATAGAGAAGTAATCCGTAATCTTGCGATACATGGACCGTGCTTTTTTCACTTCCCAAATACGGTTGAAGGTGATTTCAATATTGCTGACCAGATTGATAACCGTCCATAACAACATGACCAAACCAACTCCAATGAAAATACCTCCTTTGGTTTGTGAAAGATAGGAGTTGACAAATGAGAGAATGGCCTCTGTTGTTTCTATATTTCCTCCGAAACCATTGCGGAACTGATGTTCCATCAGGTTGTCGAATCCAAAACCGCGTGCCACGGCAAACAGGATGGCAAGTATCGGTACAATGGCGAGCAATGTGCTATATGTCAGTGCGGAAGCTTTATTAGCCATCCGGTCTTTGGTAAACCGGTTGATACAAAGATAGATGGTCTTTATAATATTGTAGAGTGAGAACTTGGTTCGGGTCACTTCATCTTCCGTAATGCGCCAGATGTCATACGTAAGAAACTTCCATATATCGGTGATTTTCTTCTTCATAGTTCAACGGATAATTAAAAGAAAAAGCAGTCAGCCTATAAGCCGAGTTCTGTACCTTATATAAAACAAGGTGCCTGTCATTTATCTGAGTGGCGTGTCACCACGACACTTTAGCGGTCTACCCTCCGACATGGAGCGAGCAACTCTCATAACGCCGGTTTACATGACCTTACAACTCCTAAGACGTACAGCCCGACATGTCACCATGCGGCTGGTGGGCTCTTACCCCACCTTCTCACCCTTACCTCTCCCCGAAAGGAGCGGCGGTTGTTTTCTTCTACGTTACTCTACCCTCACGGACAGCTTTCTGTTAGGAAGTAGGATGCTCTATGTTGCCCGGACTTTCCTCCTGCACGAAACATGCACGCGACAGACTGGCCAACTGCTTTAGACTGCAAAAATACGTCATTTATTTTGTTTTAGCCAAAGAAAGTACCACAAATAGAAATAATTTCTACCTTTGCTATTATTAAAATAAATTTTAATGAAGAAGAATATCCTCCTTTTCTCTTGTTTTCTGGTGATTGCGGCAGTCAGCCTGAAAGCACAGGAAATACGTCCCATGCCTGCCGATTCAGCTTATGGGGTAGTGCATATCTCTGTTTGCAATTTGCGCGAAGAAGGCAAATTTACTTCCGGCATGAGTACGCAGGCATTGTTGGGGATGCCGGTCAAAGTACTTCAATATACCGGTTGGTACGAGATACAAACGCCGGATGATTATACCGGATGGGTACACCGGATGGTGATTACCCCCATGTCGAAGGAACGTTATGATGAGTGGAACCGGGCGGAAAAGATAGTGGTTACTTCGCATTATGGATTTGCGTATGAAAAACCGGATGAAAGTTCTCAACCTGTGTCCGACGTGGTTGCAGGCAATCGTTTGAAGTGGGAGGGAAGCAAGGGGCATTTCTACAAAGTATCTTATCCCGACGGTCGGAAAGCATACATCTCTAAATCTATTTCTCAACCGGAAACAAAATGGAGGGCTTCATTGAAACAAGATGTTGAAAGTATCATTGCGACTGCTTATTCGATGATGGGAGTCCCTTATCTGTGGGCAGGAACCTCTTCCAAAGGAGTAGATTGTAGCGGCTTGGTACGTACCGTGCTTTTTATGCATGATATTATTATTCCGAGAGATGCGTCTCAACAGGCTTATGTGGGCGAACATATTGAGATTGCTCCTGATTTTGCCAATGTACAACGGGGGGATTTAGTGTTTTTTGGTCGTAAAGCGACTGCGGAGCGTAAAGAAGGAATCTCTCACGTTGGTATTTACCTTGGTAATAAACAGTTTATCCACGCTTTGGGCGATGTACACATCAGTAGTATGAACCCTGTGGATAAGAACTATGACGAGTTCAACACGAAACGTCTGCTTTTTGCCGTTCGCTTCCTACCTTATATTAATAAGGAGAAGGGAATGAATACTACAGATAATAATCCTTATTATAAATAGTTGATAAATGATGTTTGATAGTTATTGTGAGTATTTTGTATAAATATCTATCATCTATTATCTGTCACCTGTCATTTATCACTTATCATTTGTAATTTATCATCTATTAAAGCATGCAGAACAGAAGAGATTTTTTGAAAACAGCGACTTTGGCTGCTTTGGGTTCAGGGTTAGTGGTCCGTCAGACATTAGCCGGAGAATCATCGCTTTCTAACGTCTATATAAATAAGCTCGGTTTGGGAGGAAAGATGAAAATGAGCTTTTTCCCTTATGAATTGAAGTTGAAGCATGTGTTTACGGTTGCCACATATTCACGCACAACGACTCCTGATGTACAGGTGGAAATAGAATATGAAGGAATAACGGGGTACGGAGAGGCCTCTATGCCTCCTTATTTGGGAGAGACGGTAGAATCGGTTATGAGTTTTCTGGGGAAAGTGAATCTGGAACAGTTTAGTGATCCTTTTCAGCTAGATGACATTTTGTCATACGTTGACAGCCTCTCGCCAAAAGATACGGCGGCGAAAGCTGCGGTAGATATTGCCCTTCATGATTTGGTGGGAAAACTGTTGGATGCTCCCTGGTATAAAATATGGGGATTGAACAAAGAAAAGACACCTTCCACTACCTTTACGATAGGCATCGATGCGCCGGATGTAGTGCGGGCGAAAACAAAAGAGTGTGCCGATCAGTTTAATATATTAAAGGTGAAACTGGGACGGGACAATGATAAGGAGATGATTGAAACCATTCGTTCGGTAACAGACCTTCCGATAGCGATAGATGCCAATCAAGGATGGGCAGACCGCCAATACGCGCTCGATATGATTCATTGGCTGAAAGAAAAAGGCGTTGTGATGATAGAACAGCCCATGCCTAAGGAGAAGCTAGAGGATATTGCCTGGATAACACAACAGAGCCCGCTACCGATATTTGCGGATGAATCCTTGCAGCGTCTGGGAGATGTAGCCGCTTTAAAAGGCGCTTTCACGGGAATCAATATAAAGCTGATGAAGTGTACCGGTATGCGTGAAGCATGGAAGATGGTGACATTGGCTCATGCACTCGGCATGCGTGTCATGGTGGGCTGTATGACAGAGACTTCCTGTGCTATTTCTGCAGCTTCACAGTTCTCGCCATTAGTGGATTTTGCCGACCTGGATGGCAACCTGCTTATCTCTAATGATCGCTTTAAAGGGGTGGAAGTGGTGAAAGGAAAGATCACTCTGAATGACTTACCTGGAATCGGTGTCATGAAAATCTGACTTTACTGAATGAATGTCAGAGTGTTAAAGCCATCTGACATACAACGAATGTAAATTTGTCAGGTGTTGTCGTTAACCGCTGTTAAGCTCCAAATATTCTCTGTTAAAAGTGGACAAAAAAGAGTGACAAGTAGAATAAGTGAACGATATTTGTTATTATTTTAACGTCGTAAAAGTTAAAACAATGTCGAATATTAACAATTTAAAGAATTATAAATCATGAAACAGACAACAAAGAACATTCTGGGAGTAGGAGCAATCATTCTTCTTAGCTCAGGAGTTGCAGGATTGACAACTTACAAATTGTTGCAATCTAACGAATCTGCAAAAGAAACATCTTTTAATGAGATGTTCAAGCAGAATCCCAATGTCAAATTGGCTGCTTTTGACGCTGTGAACGCTCAACCTGTTGATTTGACACAGGCTGCCGAGAATTCACTTCATGCTGTCGTACATATAAGGTCTACTCAAGAAGCTAAAACAAGAACTGTTCAGCAAGCGCCGGACATTTTCGATTTCTTTTTTGGTGATGGACGCGGACAGCAACGTCAGGTACAGTCTCAACCTCGTGTAGGTTTTGGTTCGGGAGTAATCATCTCGAAGGATGGATATATCGTAACGAATAATCATGTGATTGAAGGTGCGGATGAAATCAGTGTGAAACTGAATGATAACCGTGAGTTTAAGGGACGCGTGATTGGTACTGACCCTAGCACCGACCTTGCGCTGGTGAAAATTGAGGGTGATGATTTCCCGACTATTCCGGTGGGAGATTCCGAAGCGTTGAAAGTAGGAGAGTGGGTATTGGCAGTAGGTAACCCGTTCAATTTGAACTCTACTGTAACTGCCGGCATCGTAAGTGCAAAAGCCCGTTCTCTGGGAGTATATAATGGTGGTATAGAATCATTCATCCAGACGGATGCTGCCATCAACCAGGGTAACAGTGGTGGTGCACTGGTAAATGCCAAAGGTGAATTGGTTGGTATCAATTCAGTGCTTTCTTCTCCGACAGGTGCTTATGCAGGATACGGTTTTGCTATCCCGACCAGCATTATGACGAAAGTAATTGCCGACTTGAAACAATATGGAACAGTACAACGTGCATTGCTCGGTATTCGTGGTGGCTCTATCGGTAGCAGTTTGATGGACGACCGTCAACCGATTGACAAATCCGGTAAGACATTGGCAGATAAAGCTAAAGAACTGGGTGTTGTAGAAGGAGTATGGGTTTCTGAAATCGTAGAGAATGGTTCTGCTGCCGGAGCTGATATCAAAGTCGATGACGTAATTATCGGTGTGGATAATAAGAAAGTATCCAATATGGCTGACTTGCAGGAAGCACTTGCTAAACATCGTCCGGGTGATAAGGTGAAAGTAAAACTGATGCGCGATAAGAAGGAAAAGACCGTTGAAGTAACGTTGAAGAACGAGCAAGGTACTACCAAGATCGTGAAGGATGCAGGCATGGAAATCCTGGGAGCTGCTTTCAAAGAGTTGCCGGATGACTTGAAGAAGCAATTGAATCTAGGTTACGGTCTGCAAGTGACAGGAGTTTCTTCCGGTAAGATGTCAGATGCAGGAGTTCGTAAAGGCTTCATTATCCTGAAAGCTAATGACCAGCCGATGCGCAAAGTCAGCGATCTGGAAGAAGTAATGAAAGCTGCTGTTAAGTCTCCGAACCAGGTATTATTCCTGACCGGTGTGTTCCCATCAGGTAAACGCGGATATTTCGCTGTCGATCTGACTCAAGAGTAATATATAAAAATAAGGTAAGAAGATTGCAGGATAAGCTAATGAAATAGAAAAAGGATGCCGCCAATCAACTTGTCGGCATCTCTTTTTGTTTTATTAGATGAAAAATATAGTGTAAAAGTTACTTAATTTTGTATGTTAACAAATTATTTGTCGTAACTTTGCACTCCAAATCTGTTTTTAAAGA
>OGIZ01000167.1_pt1 | contig 55805 bp, 67 predicted proteins | sample 1571911 | NCBI WGS metagenome assembly OGIZ01 (sample SAMEA2582108, study PRJEB24529) | metagenome | biome: Human gut stool | place: China | collected 2011 | reverse complement strand
AATGCAGCCAACGAGCGTGCGGTTGCTATGTTTTTGAATCGGGAGATTGGCTATCTGCAGATTCCGGAGATCATTGCCGGCTGTATGGAGATGCACAAAGTGATTGCAGATCCAACCGTAGAAGAGATTCTTCAGACAGAGCAGGAAACTTATGAATATATCAAAAACAGGTGGTAGTATATGGGTATTATTTTAGCAATCCTTCTGTTCAGCTTGATCATCATCATCCATGAACTGGGACATTTTACGTTGGCAAAGTTAAACGGGATCCGTGTAGATGAATTTTCATTGGGAATGGGGCCGACTCTGTTTGGCTGGGAGTTTAAGGGAACCAAGTTCAGTTTAAAGCTCCTTCCGCTTGGAGGCGCCTGTATGATGGGAGAAGATGATGCAGATGATCAATCAGAAGGCAGTTTTAACAGCAAATCTGTGTGGGCCAGAATCTCGGTCATTGCAGCAGGACCGGTGTTTAATTTCATTCTGGCACTTCTGATGTCTGCAATTTTAGTCGGAGCAGCGGGATATGCGGTTCCGGTGATACAGGAAGTGGAACCCGGATCTTCGGGAAGTGAACAGGGGCTGAAAAAGGGAGACGTGATCACGCAGATCAATGGAAAGAACATTCATATTTATGAAGAGTTTCAGCTTTACAATCTGACACATGGCAAGGAAGATACAGCAGAATTGACCGTTGAGCGGGATGGAAAAGAACAGACCATCCAGATGGAAAAGAGACTGTTTCAAGATGAAACGACAAAAAGAATGGGATTCACTTATTCGGCAGATGTGGAGAAGCCGGGCTTTTTCAAAAGCATCCAGTACGGTGCATACACGGCAAAATACTGGGTAGAGTACACCCTGGAGTGTCTGAAAATGCTTCTGACCGGGCAGGTCGGTGTAAACCAGCTCTCCGGTCCGGTAGGTATTGTGGATGTTGTCAATGATACTTACGATGCAGCAGCGCCGTCCGGATGGTCAGCGGTGATCTTAAGTATGATGAATCTGGGAATTTTAATCTCAGCCAACTTAGGGGTGCTGAACTTGCTTCCGATCCCGGCGCTGGACGGCGGACGTCTGGTATTCCTTTTAATCGAGGCGGTGAGAAAGAAACGGATTGCGCCGGAAAAAGAAGGAATGGTGCATTTTATCGGATTTGCAGCATTGATGGCATTGATGGTATTTGTGATGTACAATGATATCATGAGGTTATTTTAGATAAATAAGGAATGAGAAAAAACGTCTCTGCAAGGTGATAAGGCAGAGGCGTTTTTTTAGATATCCGGCTCTATGTTATTTTTTTAATCTGCTTTGCATATAGTTAGAAGAAACAGGAAAAAAGGAATATCCATATGAATGACAATAGAAATCGAAGAGGAACTGTACAGAATATCCGAATGCAGCAGGAGCACATAGACAAGGGAAAACTCCAGATCCAGATTACATCACAAGTGACGGCTTTTCCCATCCAGAATGCGCAGGTTTCCATTTCTTATACCGGAGTTCCGGAAAATACTCTGGAAAAGCTGCAGACAGATTCATCCGGGCAGACAGAAGAAATCGAACTGGCGGCACCGCCCATCGAGTACAGCCTGAACCCGGAATCGGATCAGCAGCCCTATTCCGAATATACACTGAATGTGGAGGCGGAAGGATTTGAACCGGTGAGTATCTCAGGGGCAGAGATTCTGGCAGATGTGACGGCGATTCAAAATATTTCTATGCGTCCTCAGGTTACACAGGAAGAGCCGGGAGAAGTATTCGTGATTCCTGCACATACGCTCTACGGGGAATATCCGGCGAAAATTGCGGAGGATGAGATCAAACCGGTGACGGAGTCAGGAGAGATCGTGCTCAGCCGGGTAGTAATTCCGGAATTTGTCGTTGTCCATGATGGTTCTCCGCGGGATTCCACGGCAAGAAATTACTACGTGAGATATCGGGATTACATCAAAAATGTGGCGTCCAGTGAGATTTATGCCACCTGGCCAGACAGTACGATCCGCGCGAATGTGCTGGCGATCATGTCATTTACATTGAACAGGGTATACACAGAATGGTATCGGAACAAAGGGTATGATTTTACGATTACATCGTCTACAGCATTTGATCATAAGTGGATTCCGGAACGAAATGTGTACGATACAATTTCCGCAGTAGTGGATGAGATTTTTGCAAACTATCTGTCCCGTCCGAATGTGCGTCAGCCGATCCTGACACAGTATTGTGATGGAAACAGGGTCAGCTGTCCAGACTGGATGACCTTTTTGCAACAACCGACAAAAGTCCAACAAACCCAGCAAAATCAAGGGTTTACGGCATGTGGTAGTAGTATACTTTAAGTTCGTCTTCTTCTCGATCATAGACAATTTTCTCCACAACGCTTCTAAGCACCTCATTCTTGGTCGTCGCATCTACGGAATCGGATGAGAGAATATCGTACACATTTTTTACTCTCATCAACATATCATTGTCCTCATTTTTGGTGCTTATTTTCTCTTCTTTAAGCTCAGACAGTTGTTTTTCTAGACTGTCTTTCTCTCCCTGCACAATCCGTTTATTTTCCTTGTATTCTTCCATAGTATCAATTCCATTCATGTATGCCTCTTTGATTCTCTGCAATTTCACATCGATTTTCTTGATCTGATCTTCCAGTATGGTTTTCAAATCCGCAGTATCTTCCGTTTTAACCTCAATCTTCCGGTAGGTTATTTTTCCGGTATCCAATACAGACTTAATGGATTCCAATACCGCAGGTTCCAGCTTTAGAGAGCTTATGGAGTTCTTCGCTGCACATTTTCCCTTGGAGTATCCGTAACAGCGAAAATAGCAGTATGTCTGCTTATTGTTTTCAATCTTGCAGGCAGTCATCGTTCTTCCGCACGCTGGGCATTTAACGATCCCAGATAGCCAGTGTTTGTACGTACTCACCGGTCTTGCTCCACGTGGACGGTATTCTCTCTTGTATCGCTCCTGTGCCTTATCAAACAATTCCTTACTAATGATTGCAGGTTGTTCTCCCTCAGCGATAATCCACTCGCTTTCTGGCCGGATCTCTTTCGATTCATTAATCGTCCGATTCCACCGCACCATCCCGCAGTAAGTGGGGTTCTGTAGGATATATTCGATAGACCTTCGTTCAAATTCTTTCCCATGTGATGTTTTAAAGTTATGGCTATTCAAGAGCCGTGCGATCTCAAACAGTCCCATGCCGTCATGCACATACTTTTCAAAAATCAGCTTCACGATTTCAGCCTCTTCCGGTACGATCACTGGCGGTTCTTTATGTGATACAATCTTGTACCCAAGTGGTGGGCGTGCTTGGTATCCACCTCGTTCCGCTTTTTCTCTCATTCCTCTTGTTACTTCTCCGGATAGACGGACAGAGTAATATTCATCCATCCACTCAATAATTCGTTCGATCAGAGAGCCGAATGGACCATCTACCAGTGGTTCAGAGATGCTTATTACGTCCACGTTATGCTTTTTCTTGAGCAAGGACTTGTATACAATACTTTCCTCTTGGTTTCGTGCAAATCGGCTGAATTTCCATACCAGTATGGCATCTGCCGGATGATCGGATGATTTCGCAAGACCGATCATTTTTTGAAACTCTGGGCGTTTGTCTGCTTTTCTTCCGGATATTCCGAGTTCAAAAAAGATTTTCGATACTACATATCCGTGACTTTTCGCGTAATCTTTCAATAGCTTCGCTTGAGAATCCGGGGATAATTCATCCTGTTTTCCTGTGGATACACGTACATATCCAAAGGCATATTTTGTTTCCATGCTATCATCTCCTTATTTAATTTTATGCAAAAATGAGTATAAAAATAACAGCCAACGTGCGAACTGATGTTCCACTTGCATGACTGCTCCGAAGATGATACAATATTCTTGGATTTCAATCGCATATCTTCGGATATGTATACCGTCTCTGTGTTGGTAGCACTGGGGCGGTTTTTTATTTTATTATTCATCGTCACTATCATCCTCAATCTCGAAATCAGAAGTGTATAGAGAATCACTTGATTGAGATTGACGGAATTCTTCTGCTATCATGGTTTTATTAAATTCTGCTGTGGGTTCGATTTCTGTTACTAAGTTCTCTAATTCATCAATAGTCGTGTAGAAGAATTCTTTTCTCATATTAACTTTATTTACACGTTTTTCATTTAAAATATTATGTAACTTGCTTTCAAGTCCAACTGCATCATTTGAGAAGATAAAGCTATGCACATCAAACTTAAATGGTACAGAAGCGTCCCCGAGTTCATTCACCCTATCTTGTGGATTTAACCTTCTTGTCATACCTATCTTAAATACATTTTCACCAAAAGAACCAAGGTTGCTAATGATATATACATTCCCAGCTTTTCCGTTTGCAAGGTTTGAAATTTCTTCTTTTTTAACTACAACTTCGGAGAGTTGTGTCTGGAGTTCTAGTATACGTGCATTTAATTTATCCAGTTCATCCATTTTTGCATTGGACATCTGCTCTCTAAGTTTTTCAATTTCTGCCTGATATTTGGTTTCTTCTTTTTCTATTTTTTTACGTTCCGATTCAAGTGCTTTTCGTTCTTCAGCTTCTTGACGCATTTGTTCCCTAAGGGCTAATTGTTCTTGCCGTGCCTGCTCTTTTTTCACGTAATAATTGTATTCAATTTTTACGGCGTTAATAAATAGATACTCTATTTCACCGATGAATTTAGTAAGGGTTCCTGCTATACTTTGGTTCCCATCACCGGCAATCTTTAGATATTTCTGAGTGACAGTTTTAACATCATCTATAGATTTATCCAATTTCTCAAATTTTAAATTGTATAAAATATTTTGCAATTCTGCTCTTAATGCTATTACCATGAGCTTGTAAATAGCCTGATTCGCCTTTGTCGTATAGCGAGCAGCATACTTTTCTAAAACGGAGTTAATTTGTTTATCGTTCAGTCTATAAGCTTTACGTAAATCCTTAACATCCATACAGTGCAATTTTAGAATAACAGATGGGCTTATCTCTTCTAATTCTTCTAAGTCATAATTTTGTAGTTTTATATCATTCTGCTCAGGAGAATAGTTAAAAAAGTTCTCAAAAGTATAGTTTATAGCCTTCACCAACTCTTTAGAACGATTAAGTTTATTGGTTTGAGTTTTTATATTCTTGAGTATTTTAGCTTCATCTGTACGCAGCTCAGTTAAATGCTCTAAAACTTCTTGACTTTTATCGGTTCTTTCAATAATCAGCCTGTCTAAATCAGCTTGTTTTTGAACATATTTGTCCTCCAGTTGTTTTTCTTTTACCTCATAATTGCTTTTCAGTGAATTCGTCTTAGCTTTGATTTCGTAGTATTCATAAGCCCCCATTTCTTGTAGCTTACTTTGCGCTTCTGATAATTCAGATTGCATTTGCTGTTTTTCTTGTTGCAAATGCACTATTTCATCTTTAAATCTTTTGATTCTAAAAATATCAGTAAATCCCATTTTCCCTCTTTTCTCCTGTACCTTTACACCACTTTACTCTATATAAACGCCGGAGCGGTTATATCATATTAAATCCAAATTATTAACGAGAGCAATTTTGCTCTGGTTGATTTCCGTTATATCGTATTAAATCAAAATATTCCATCAAGCCTTATAAAATATCAGAACAAATGTTCGAATAAAATGTTGTTTTTTGTCCACTGAGATAGTATTATATATTCAGGGATTTCGAACAAGTGTTTTTGCAGTTAGGAGGGACTCACGATGGACGAATTAAATATCTTGTTATCCAAGCTGAATGGTAACGACTACAGAATCATTAAGCAGCTTGTTTCGATATTACATAGGTATCTGGAGAAAAGAGGGAGACTTTAGTCTTCCCTTTTTTCACTTAACCCAGAACCTACGCTTTTGAAGTACTCTCGTATAACAGTTTTTGATTTTTCATCCAGTTCTTGATATTTCTTCATCATTTCTATGATCATATCGTAAAAAGGATTTCCATGTCCGTCATATTCCAGTAAATCTTCTACATAATACCCAATTTCATCGGATGGTTGCTTGAACATTTCGCCTGTTCCAGATAATAGCCATTCTTCGTTCACTCCATATTCTCTACATATGGCTTTAGCCATTTGATCTGTTATTGTACGTTCTTCTTTCTCTATTCTAGAGATCGCAGTCTTAGTCACTCCTAGTGGTTCACCGAATTTCTCGAGAGTTAAATTTAACTGCTTTCTCAGATCAAATACTCTTTTCCCGTAAGACATTTATTCACCGCCTTTCTGATTACATTATATATCAGCAAAAAGTCAAAGTCAAGAAAAAAAGTTACCAAAGGCAACAAAAAAGAGTTGACAAAGTTACCAAAGGTCAGTATAATGTAACCATAGGCAACAAAACAACACAACAAACCAAAATTAAAAACGCTGTCCTATCGGCATGACGGGGAGGAAGAAGGATAGGACATGAAGAAAGAATATTCAATCAGAACGGTGAAAAACGGAAAACTTTTTATTCCATTAAGTTATCAAGGAATTCCCTACAGATTTACAAGCACAAGTTACGAAAAAGTAAAAAATCGTTTTGATGATTTAGTGGAATCAAATAATTATGAAGGAAAGCTTGTCCTTGTAGAAAGAGAAGTAAGCGAATATAAACTAATTGAATAATCCGGACACGTTCCGGGTCTGTAATGCAGCCGAAGCCGGTTCCAAGCCCGGAAGATGCAGAGGACAGAATATAAGGAAAGGAGTGATAAGGATGATTGTGGAGAAGAAGAAACTTGAATCTCTGGAAATCGACATCGAGAAAAGAATTTTCAAACTAAATGGAAAGGAAATGAAAGGAATTTCAAGGCTTGATATCGACTATGATAACGGAAGTTGGACACTGTTTGTGACTAAAGATGTAGTTTACTCGCAAGCAGTGTCCGATGAGATTACTTAATTAAGGAAATGTATCCCAAAACTTCCTTTACGCCGTTTTTGAATCGGTTTTCCATGTAGATAATTCCTTTGTCAGATAATTTGAATCCACCATCCGTGTATAAGCGAATCATATTGTTTCGCGACAGTTCGCAAATGGATGAATGTATATCATCTGCATTGAATTCTTGCAAGAAGTCGGAATGCAATGCCTCTGGACATTCGAAATTTATAGAATGGTCTTTTGAAAAACCGCATTTTTTACGATTCAAATATTCTTTATACACGAGGCGTAACAATTTATCAGTATCCTTTGTTAGTTCCATAGTTGCATCTCCTTCCTTGTTTACTCGGCATTGGCAGATGCCTGTAAATAAATTATAGGAGAGTTGAAAACAAATGACAATAAAGATTCACGAGAAAGCAATCCCGCCACGGAGGTTACGATGGTAATAAAAATAGGAGGTAAAAGGCATTGAACGAGTTAATCAAAATCAATTATGAAACAGAACAGCCGACAGTCTCGGCAAAAGATTTACACGAACAACTAAATATCGAAACACCATTTAAAAAATGGATTGATCGCATGTGTGATTACGGTTTTGAAGAGTCGAAAGACTTTTGGACAAAAATGTCTAAAAGTACAGGAGGCCGCCCATCAAAGGAATATAACCTTTCCGTTGATATGGCGAAGCAGATCTGTATGATTCAAAGATCACCAGAAGGGAAGCAGATCCGTCAGTATTTTCTTGATCTCGAGAAAGCATGGAATACACCAGAACAGGTAATGGCCAGAGCCTTAAAAATGGCAGGAAAGACCATTGACAGTCTGAAAGACAGGTGCAAATTCCTTGGCGGACAAGTGGTAGAGCAACAAAAGCTAATCGAGGAAATGACACCAAAAGCGAACTACGTTGACCACATTCTGGAATCAAAATCGTTGGTGGCAACCACGCAGATCGCCAAGGACTACGGAATGTCAGCAGTGCGATTTAACCGGATTCTGAATGATATGAAAATCCAGTACAAGGTCAATAAGCAGTGGGTTCTCTACTCAAAATATCAGAATTGCGGCTATGTACATAGTAAAACGATTGACATTACGAGGAGCAACGGAGATCCGGATGTAACAATGCAGACACAGTGGACGCAGAAAGGACGCCTGTTTTTATACGAGGAACTCAAGAAAAACGGAATTCACCCAGTAATTGAACAGAATGCAGCATAAGGAGGCACACATGAGCGAAAAAGACAGAAAAGAGATTGCAGAAATGGTTAAAAAAGCGAAGTATCTGGCAGAAAATGACCCGCAGGGATTTATGCTTGCCAAGAATAGCATGGATATTTTGAAAGCAAGATCAGACATGGATGCAGTGGAAGAGAGAGAAGATGACTAGGACAACATATCTCGGACAATCCATCCGTCATACATATTAGAGAGGTGGTGCAAGTGACTATAAAAAACATCGTAGTAATCAACGGCAAAGAGGTAGAAATCAAGGACTTGCCGGACGCTGAATTATTTGCAGAAAAATTAAACCGGAAAGCTCTGACAGCAAGAAATTATAAGGAAGATAGGTGATGACATGAAACCAGATATGGAAAAAATCATACAAGTGTTGATATCTCTTATCGAAGAACAGGAACACGTAAAAATTGATTACACACTTGAAAAGAGGACAGAAGAGAAAACCGCCTAGGCGGTAGATGGGAGGACAAGCTATGAAAAGGCTAACAGTAAACAAGATCGAGAAATTTATCCAGACACTGGAATCCACAGAAAGGGTTGGTTGGTATTCTGAGGAGCAAAAGTTGCACGCAATCGCCTGTTTAAACAATTACTGCAGGGAACTGGAGTATCAAGGTAAAAAATCCGTAAAACTAAAGGAGGACAAGCATGGTAATTAAAGGTACATACCACTGCCAGACTACCAACCACCCCAACGCTTTAAACAGTTGGGATATCCGCTCCGTATCTGTTGAGTTACCGGAGCAGGGCAAGCCTTACTGGCATAAGGTTGCAGCAGCTGTGATCGGGTTCGGAATGGCGATGATCGGATGGTGGTTAGTGGTTGGGTATTAAAAAAGAGTGCTGTCACAGTAAATTTCGAAATAACAATAAGACGCCAATCGGGAGGTGAGTGAATTTGAGCAAAGGAAGAAAGCCAGAAAATTTAACTGGTATGAGGTTTGGCAATCTTACTGTATTGAGAAGCGCACCAGACAGAGTGTATAAATGCGGAACTGTCGAAAAAAGGTGGATATGTCGGCGTGATTGCGGAAACGAAACAGAAGTAAGTAGAGGAAATTTAAAGTCTGGGAGAGTTAAAACGTGTGGCTGCTCTAGAGGGAAAAGATGGCAAGAAAGAAAAATACATGGAGAACGTATTATTGAAGTAAACAAAGAGGATTACAAAAGAATACAAAATATTCGAAAGCACATGCTTAAACGGTGCAACGACAGTCATGACAAATCTTTTCCGATTTATGGTGGACGTGGAATTTCAGTGTGTAAAGACTGGACGGAAAGCACTTTGGCTTTTTATATGTGGGCAAAAAACAATGGTTACAAAGAAAAACTTACGATTGACCGGATAGATGTTAATGGAAACTACGAACCGGAAAATTGTAGATGGATTTCAATATTTGACCAACAAAGCAACAAGAGAACAAATGTTTATATAGAGTGTCTTGGTGAAAAACATACGATAGCGCAGTGGGCTAGGATAACAGGACTTGATGAAGAAACCATTCGCAGAAGGAATAAAAAAGGACTTCCGGCCAAGAAAGTCCTAGGTATTGAAGTGCATAGTTAAAGCACTCAAATTAGTAAATCAGTTAAATTGTAGACGAAAAGGAGAGAAATGTAAATGAAAATTACAAAAATTAAGATCAAAAATCTTTATGGAATTACAGAATACGAAGGGGACGGAAAGAGCGTAGAGCTTTCTGGAACAAATGGAGCAGGAAAATCTTCCGTGATTGATGCAATTCGGTATGCTCTTACAAATAAGTCAAACCGGAAATATATTGTCAGAAACGGGGAAACAGAGGGCGAAATTCTGATTGAAACAGATAACGGATTGAGAATCAATCGGAAGGCAAGAACGAATCAAGCGGATTACAAGAGCGTGAAGCAGAACGGTCATGAGGTGGGGAGTCCGGAAACATTTTTGAAAGATATTTTTACTCCACTGCAGCTGTCACCAGTTGAATTTATGGAGAAATCCGAAAAAGAGCAGAATGCAATTTTGCTTGATATGATCCAGTATGACTGGTCATTGCAGACAATCCGTGAATGGTTTGGTGAAATTCCAGATTGGGTATCTTACGATCAGAATATTTTACAAGTTTTGAATGATATACAGTCGGAAAACGGCATGTATTACAGGAATCGGCAGGATGTGAATAGAGATATCCGGAATAAAAAATCATTTGTTGAGGATATCGCAGATGCTATCCCGTCTGGATACGATGCAGAAAAATGGGAAAATGAAAATCTTGGACAGCTGTATCAGGAAATCGAGCGCATCAGAAAAGAAAATGAGCAGATCGAGAAAGCAAAGCGATTCATCGAGCAGAGAGATAATAAAGTCCGGTCGTTCGAAGCGGATAAAGAGATTAAATTATCTGCATTGGAAAGGTCATTTACCGCAGAGCGGGAGCGGCTTTTGAAAGAGAATGAAAGACTGCAGGCTCAGTTAAGGGAAAATCAAACAATGCTTGCTGGCATGGAAGAAAGAAAAGCGGACAAAGCAGAAGTAATCGTAAAAGAATATGAAGCGAATGTTGCGAAATATGACAGCTCTGTAGAAGAGTACAAGGAATTGTCTGAAAAGGAAGTGCAGGATTACTCGGAATTGCAGAATCAGGCATCTTATGCGGAAGAGATGAAATCCCACTTGAATGAATATCGGCGAATGGTTGATCTACAGAACGAAGTGGAGCGATTAAAAGCGGAATCCGAAGAATTTACGAAGAAAATCGAAAAGGCACGGTCTCTTCCTGGGGAAATTTTAGAAACTGCAACTATTCCAATTTCTGGTCTTACGGTTGTAAATGGCGTTCCACTGATTCACGGACTACCGATCAGCAATCTATCAGACGGAGAAAAACTTGATCTTTGTATTGATGTGGCGATTCAAAAACCGAATGGACTGCAGATCATCCTGATTGATGGAGTAGAGAAAATGTCTACAAAAATGCGGACAGAGCTGTATCAGAAGTGCAAAGATAAGGGATTACAGTTCATCGCAACAAGAACAACAGATGAAGAAGATCTGACAGTGATTGAATTATAAGGAGAATCGATATGGAAGAAATGATTGTAAAAGAAGAAAGACACGAATTAAGTCCGTTTGCGGACAGTCAGAGTTTTCAAAAGATTTTTGACATCGGGAAAATGTTCGCCACATCACAGCTGGTGCCACAGAATTACCAGGGCAAGCCAATGGATTGCACCATTGCAGTAGATATGGCGAATCGAATGGGTGTATCCCCTATGATGGTCATGCAGAATCTGTATGTTGTAAAAGGTAAGCCTACATGGAGTGGACAGGCTTGTATGAGTATGATCCGGGCGAATACAGAATTTAAAAACGTCCGTCCGGTGTACGATGGAACACCTCATACAGATAATTGGGGATGCAGAATTGAAGCAGAATATAAAGATAGTGGAGAGAAAATCAAAGGAACTACAGTGACGATCGAAATGGCTAAAAAAGAGGGATGGTATGAAAAAACAGGAAGTAAATGGAAAACCATGCCGGAGCAGATGCTTGCATATCGTGCGGCTGCGTTCTTTGCTCGGGTATATACTCCAAATTCTCTTATGGGGGTTTATGTCGAGGGTGAAGCAGAGGACATATCAAAAAGTGATACAAGAGTAGCAGAAAACCCGTTTGATTTCGAAGCAGCGGTGCAAGAAGCAGAGGAGGTATTTGAATGATTTTAACACAGGAAAATTATTACAGCAAAGAAGCAAATCAGGAGTATCTCAGTGTCTCGCAGTATAAGGATTTCTGCGGAACAATTGGACGTGTTGGGTGTGAGGAACAGGCACTTGCAAAGCTGAATGGTTACTGGGAGATGGAGAAAACAACAGCACTTCTGGTTGGCTCTTATGTGGATTCTCATTTCGAGGGAACACTTGATTTGTTTAAGGCTCAGAATCCAGAAATATTTACAAAAAAGGGAGAGCTAAAGGCAGAGTACCGAAAAGCAGAAGAGATCATAAATAGAATCGAAAGAGACCCTTTATTCATGATGTTTATGAGCGGAGAGAAGCAGAAAATCTTTACGGCTGATCTGTTTGGAGCGAAATGGAAAGTGAAGCTTGACAGCTATTTGCCCGGTAAATGCATCGTTGATTTGAAAGTAATGAAATCCCTTAGAGAAGCGCATTACGCAAAAGACATGGGACTGATGGACTTTGTGAGATTTTGGGGCTATGACATACAAGCTGCCGTGTATCAGGAGGTAGTGAGGATCAATACAGGGGAGCGGTTGCCGTTTTATATCGCAGCAGCCAGCAAGGAGAAAGTGCCAGATATCGAGATTATCCAGATCCCGCAGGAATGGATGAATGATTGCTTGTCTGGAATGGAAATGAATGTATCAAAGATTCTCTCTCTGAAAAACGGAGAGATTGACCCGATACGATGCGAAGTTTGCGACTGGTGCAAGCATACCAAGATATTAAAATCACCGATCTGGCCAGATAATTTGATAGGAGAAGTGTAAATGAAAAAGTCAGACACGATAGTAACAGAATACGTTGAGTTCTGCTTGATCTGCGGAAAACCATACAACATCCATGGACATCATTTGATCTGTGGAAGAGGGAGAAGACAGAACGGAACAAAGGACAAGTTGATTCTTCCGGTGTGTAGTGAATGTCATGGGAAAATACACGAAAATGGTGTAAGTATGGCACTGTCGAAGATGGTAGGACAGGCAATCTATGAGCAGAACCATACACGAGAGGAATTTAGAGAGCGATATGGACAATCATATTTTTGAAATCAGAGGGAAATTTTACAAAGGACATTGTTTCCCTGGTCTGAATGATTACATACATGAGATCGGGAAGAACCCGAAAGCAGGAAATCGAATGAAGCAACAGTATCAGATGATAGCCTGTAACGCCGTCAGGCTTGGCTTAAAGCGTTTTAAAACAGATAAGCCTATCATTCTGCACTATACGTTTAAAGAGCCTAAAAAGGGCAATAAACGGGACAGAATGAATGTTTTCAGTTTTGCGGACAAGGTGATTGAGGACGCATTGCAGAAATGCGATGTGATTGTTAATGATGATCCGGCTCATGTCGTGAATACAACGCATGAGTTTGAGTATACAAGCGGAATCCCGTCAATCATTGTCCGAATTGAAGAGGTAACGAGGTAGAGAGCCTTGTTATAAATTGTAACCCGTTCATGTTCAGGTACGTCACACTACGCTGAATACATATCCCGGGATTTCTCCCGGGAGGAAAGGAGTGAAAGACTCTAGGAACTATGGCTAAAAAGTATTACTGGCTAAAACTGAAAAACAACTTTTTTAGTCAGCCAAAAATAAAAAAACTTAGGAAAATAGCCGGTGGAGATACTTACACGATCATATATCTGAAAATGCAGCTTTACAGTCTGGAAGATGATGGGAAGTTATATTTTGACGGCATCGAAGAGAATTTTGTAGAGGAAATGGCATTGAAGATAGATGAAGACCCGGAAAATGTAGGCGTTACAATTCAATTTTTGCTTGCGCAAGGACTTATGATTTTATGTGATGATAATGAGTATTTAATGACAGAAACGCAAGAATCAATAGGGACAGAAAGTGACTCAGCACAACGAGTTAGAGCGCATCGTGAGCGAAAAGCGTTACATTGTAACGATACAGTAACATTGTGTAACACAGAGAAAGAGATAGAGAAAGAGAATAGAGATAGAGTAAAGAGAAAAGAGAAAGAAAAAGAGATAGAAGAGTTATTTGAGCGATTATGGAAAAAATATCCGGAGAAAAAAGGAAAAGGACAGGTAAGTAAAAAGAGCAAGGAAAGGCTACTCGATATTGGCTACGAGCAATTCGAAAGAGCGATAAATCGCTATAAAGAAGATTTAAAAGAAAATGAATGGAGAAAACCTCAATACGGCAGCACCTTTTTTAACACCGGATATGAAGATTATCTCGACAAAAATTATCAGCCACCAGAGAGGACGGCAAAACCGCCAGTAAGCAGAAACCTAAACAACTTTGATCGCAGAGAATATGACATGGACTCTCTGGAAGAGCAACTACTGAACTCGAATTAAGGAGGAACTATGGAACCGAAGAAAGTAACAATAAATTACGCTCTGCTCTGCAAGGAACTAGAAAAGCAGGGCAAGACGAAAGAGAAATTCTCGGCAGAACTCGGGAGAAGCAAGTCTTTTGTCTGCAATATGGCAGCGTTTATGTACGGCAGCACCAAGCGCAAGAGAAAGAAGAGGGTGAGAGGAAAATGAGTAGAGCAGCACATTTTTTGGATAAGTACCGATTCCAGATTGAAGAGATGGTAAAACTCGGATGCACGGATGAGCATATCCATAAAGTCTTACATGATATCCAGAAAGCGGAATTCCCGACAGAAACTCTTATCCGGTACATGGATGAAAACGGGATCCGGAAAAGAAGAGCAGCGAAAAGATGGACGCGGAACAAAGAGGTTGAGTGGGAAGGTCTTTGCAAGCAGTTAAGGAGAAAAAATGGGAAAAGTTGATGATTATACAGCTGGTAGATCACAGGGATTGATTCTGGCAAGAGAGATTGTAAAGAAAGACGGCATTGAAGGACTGGAAAAAGAAATCCAGTTCAGAAATATCACGGGAATCAACACAGCATTGACTAGAAAAGAGTTGAATATTGCCTGTGAGAAGATTAAGAGCATGACACTGGACACAATGATGGTGATCGCGGTTGCAACGCTGCATGATGAGTTCGGCTTTGCCGGGAAACGGTGCAAGAGATTTATCGACCGGATGAACCTGAAAGCAGAGTGTCTGGTGGACGATATGGCAACATGGGATGAATATACGAGGATGATAAAAGATGAGATTGGAATCGAGATGACGATACGGAGGAATGACTAATGGTGAAAACAGAAGAAACATGGATGGACGGGATCACTGCAGAAATGATGGAGCATATCTGCGACAACCTGTGCAGGTATCCAGATCAGCTAAGTGCAATGGAACTGGAAGATGAATGCGCAGAGTGCAAGATGAGTCGGTTTGTGTGCGATATTTTGAATCAGTATAACAAGGTGAATGATTTTGCGGACAGCCAGTGCGCGAAGTTGATGAATGAGATGCATGAGCTGAAAGAACGGGATACGGCGAAGAAGCCAACATATGAAGGGGACGGATATGCGCCAGACGGAACATTTGTATGGGATGAATGGTTATGCCCGAACTGTGGAGCAAGGTATGAAGTAGATTACGATGAATATGATCACTGCCCGAATTGCGGACAGAGGATAGATTTGAGAAAGGAATAATCATGATGGGAAGATGCAAATTAACAAGTATATGCGGACACAATTATTGTTGCATAGAATGCTCAGAAAACGAAGTGTGCAAAGAGCAGTGCGCAAGAATGGACCGGTATGAGTATTGTGCGGAGTGTCCGGAATATGAGGAGGTGGAGTGATGATTTTATTTTGCCCTGATTTAACGGGAAAAGAAGAGGTAAAAGCAATGTTTATTGGCAACGGCGATTTTATCAGACCAGTGTTGCATCCGTGTATTAAAGAGAAATGTGTAGCGTACAAGGATGGAAAGTGCCTGAAATACGACAATGAAGTGGAGAGGGAAAATGAATATACCGGAGAAAATCGTGGAAGAAATCGAAAACATGAAAAATGACGCCTACGAAACCTTGAAGGAAGAAAAGACACGGAGCAAGCAAAACAGCAGAAGAGCTGGAAAGCTATATTTATGGGCTGACTCGCGCAGTAGATATTGTGGAGAAGTATGCAGATAAGGAGAATGTGGAATGAACGTACTAGAGAAGATTTTGGAAGAGATAGGAAATGCATCAATTAAAGTGTCTACTGTGGGATTACCGCATAAATACTTTAAAGCGATCGGAACTAAAAAGATCGAGGAAATCATCCGTTCTCACATGGACGATATTCCAAATTGCGGAGATTGCAGTCGAAGAAAGCAGTATCAGATCGGATATGAAGACGGGAAGAAAGATAAAGACTGGATTTCAGTAGAAGATAGATTGCCAGAAGATGATGATATGAGATTCTATATGTGTATTGTCGAAAATCACGAAGAGGATTTGCCGATGTTCTGCCAGTATGATAGTGAATATGGATTTGGATTTTGGCATGATATTTACGATTCGACAAGTTTAGGATTCGTTGATACGGTGTTTAAAACAAATGATGAATTGGGGTATGAAAAGGTTGTAGCATGGCAGCCACTTCCAGAACCATACAAGGAGGAATAACATGGACATTTTAATCACAATCGCATTTTTGACCCTTTACTACATATTGGGACTGGGAACCGTGATTACTTTAAAGACAGGATTGGAAGAGGATGTAAAACTAGAAGGCGCGGATTACCTGATGGCTGCGGGATTCCCGATACTGCTATTTGTGGTGTTTTTGGATTGGATAGCTCGAAAGATAGTGAGGTAGGAAATATGAGAAAATTTAACTGGGATGAATTTAAAAATGAAGAAAATAAGATTGCAGTACACTGCAAGACAGAAGAGGAAGCGAAAGACTTTTGCGAAAGAATGCATAAGCAAGGAATGAAGTGGTGTTCAGGCGAAAGCTACCTGAAAGAGACAAATTACGAATTCTGCGAAGAAGAAATATGTTATATCAAAGGAGAGTTTTCGCCGTATCAGTACTATAAAAGCAATGGGTATGAAATCTTAGAATGGAGCGATTATATGAACAAAGAATTTACCAAGGCGGATTTGAGAGATGGGATGGTAGTTGAGTACCGCAGTAAAAGTTATGGGAGAAGGCTCGTTATAGGAGACATGTTGATCGGAGCAGAAGGAAGTCATCGGCTCATATACTACAACGAGGATTTAATAGATACAACTGGAGATAAAGATTTTGATATTATGCGAATATACAAGATCCAGCACGCATCACGATTTAACGAAATCCTGCTATACTCAAACCTTGAACTTATCTGGGAGCGCAAAGAGCCAAAGAAGATGACAGTGGAAGAAATGCGGAAGAAGTTGGAAGAGTTGACCGGGTAGCAGATTGAGGTGACGGCATGACCAGGGAAACCATGAAGCGCAGAAGGGAGACAGCAGACACCGTGAGAAAGATAGAAGCACACAAGATGGCAACGAGAAAGCCCTGTGAGACCGCTTTAAAGCAAAAGGGGCATAAAGCCTTTGCCTGTGATTTTAAAAGGGCTGACAGAACAAATACGGACACTCTAGAATACATAGCAAGCAAGTACAACATCAAAAAGCCAATTCCGGGAGGTGATTGAGGTGGATAAGAATATAATCTATGAGTACATGGATGCGAAAGCACTTGTGAAAGAGACAGAGGAAGATATCAGGCGGCACAGAAGAAAGACGATCGTACAGGACAAGGTGACAGGCAGTAATCCGGAGTTTCCGTATCAGCCACAGAGCTTTAATATCTCTGGATGTATAGAGAACACGGTGAATATAGACGAAGAGGAACGGTTGTTGGAAGAACGAAAGCTGAACGCAAAGCGGATTAAAGTAAAAGCAGAGCGAGTAATCAATAAAGCTCCGGTAAGGATGCAGCGGATTATCCGGTTCAAGGTGATGCAAGGACTGACATGGGATGAAGTGGCTGCGAAGATGAAAGGGAATTGCACAGGAGAAAGCGCAAGGAAAGAATTTCAGAGGTGGATGAAAGAAAAATAGAAGTTTGTCCGTTTTGTCCACATTGTCCGCTTTAAATAATATATAGTATAACATGGAGTTAGAAGAAAGACTCCAAAAGCTTTCCAAACAACATTCGGAACACCGCTGGACTTTACCCTTTCTCGTCTGGCGGTGTTTTATGCTGTGGCAAATGTAGGGCAGACAGGTTCGACTCCTGTACACGGCTTTGTGATGTGAGTATACAGGCTGCACAGCTGAGGTCTGTTCTGGGAGTGCACACCGGACTTACATTGCAAATGGTACCAAAACGCAGGTATCCGCAGATCTGCAAAACAAACAAAAATAGATTCAGCAATCTATATTTAGTGTCAGTACCCGAGTGCGGATAGGGTAAAGGGTGTCAATAAAAGGCATCCTACGGGTGTATAGCTCAGTTGGTAGAGCAATCGGCTGTTAACCGATGTGTCGCAGGTTCGAATCCTGTTATACCCGTTGTGGACTACTGCAAGGTTCCTCCTTTTTCTTATAAATTTTGATTGTGTATTTGGTTATTTTGTTTTTGTTGGCGTTATTAATTCTTTCAGCAGTAGTCCTAAATTCTTAGCATCCAGAGATGGGTGCTTTTATTATGCTATAAAGGTGGTGAGTCGGATGGCAAAAGGTAAATATCAGGAATGGCTAGAGCCGGAAGGCTTGCTAAAGATAGAGGGATGGGCGAGAGATGGTCTGACGGACGAGCAGATTGCAGATAATATCGGAATTTCCAGAAGCACATTAAATAGCTGGAAAGACAAGTATTCGGACATTTCGGACACCCTAAAAAGAGGAAAAGAGGTCGTTGATCGTCAAGTCGAGAATGCTTTGCTAAAACGTGCGCTTGGATACGAGTACACGGAAACGACCAGAGAATACATACCGGAACTCGATGAGATGAAAACTACGAAAAAGGTCACAAAGCAAGTAGCACCGGACACTACAGCCCAGATCTTCTGGTTAAAGAACCGGAAACCGGACAAGTGGAGAGATAAGCTGAACCGAGATTGCAGTAGTGAAGATGAAACGGAAGGAGTAGAGATTATCAATGATGCAGACAAAGAAACAGGTTAGAATATCAGATCTGATCATTCCGAAATATCTGCCTTTATTTAATGATAAACAGCATAAACATATTATCCTGACATCTGGCCGTGCCGGTACAAAATCCAGTTATGCAGGAGTCAGAGGAATCTTCCAGTTGGTGGATGATGCGAATGGTTCAGCAGTAGTTCTTCGTAAGCATCACAATAAGCTGCGGAAAACAGTGTACAAAGAAATGCTCCGGGGCATTAACCGGCTAGAAATCCCCAAGTCATATTTCAAGATCGGAAAATCACCGATGGAGATTACATATAAAAAGCACAATACAACGATGTATTTCTCCGGTTCTGATGGAATTGACGATACCAAAGGTATCATCGATGAGGACAAGCCGATAAAGCTTGTAGTGCTGGATGAGCTGACAGAGTTCTTTGATGACGGGGAAGGGGAAGATGAACTGGCGAATATAGAAGCAACGTTCGTCCGTGGAAACAAAGCTGGTTTCCAGATGATCTATCTTTACAATCCGCCGAAGAATCCGAATGCTCCGATCAACCTCTGGTGTAAGAAGATGGAAGAGCGGGAGGACTGCATCCATATTCACACAAGCTATAAAGATGTTCCGGTTGATTGGTTAGGACAGGATCTGATTGATTCTGCAGAAGCTATGATGCGAGCTGATATCAAGATGTACCGGTGGACATGGTTAGGAGAGCCTACGGGAGTTGATGATCTGATCTACTATATGTTTTCAGCAGAGAAGCATATTTATCAGCCGGAAGATTACATTGAGGAAGAGAAACGAAGCATTGGGGAGATTGGAATTGGAGTGGATTACGGTCAGCAGAATGCAACAGTCTATGAAGCGTTCGGCATTGACTATCAAAATCAGGTCCTGCGTGGAATCGATGAGTATTACTATTCTGGGCGAGAAAGTGGAACACAGAAATCTCCTTCGGAGTATGCACAGAATATGAAAACATTCTGCGACAAGATAGAACAGGAGTATGACCGTGTAGTCAGCTACATATTCGTGGATCCATCGGCAGCAGGTCTGATTGAGGAAATACGGAGAGTCATCCCCCATATACCGGTTATACCGGCGCAGAATGATGTCAAGTTGGGGATCAGCCGTGTGCAGAAGTTGTTGTCTTTCGGAAGAATGATCGTCAGCGAGAAACAGAAGATGCTGATCAAGGAGTTTGGACTTTATCAGTACAATACAGATGGAATTAAAAAAGGCGTTGAGATACCAGTAAAAGAGAACGATCATGCGCTTGATGGAACACGCTATTTATGCGTTGGAATGTGGAATCAGATTAAATTTATGTTGCCAATATCAGAAAGAGGTGAGGAACGTTGATACAGTATGAAACTATAAAACAGGCAATGGGAGTGGATGTTGCGGTATCCCAGAGAATGGCACAGGCAATCTATCGGTGGTCAAAGATGTATATCAACGAATCTCCCTGGCTGAATGATGATGTAAAGGGACTGAACCTCCCGGCAGCAATCTGCTCCGAAATAGCAAGACTGGTGACAATGGAATCCAGCATCAATATTACGGGCGGAAGCAAAGCTGAAATGATTAAAGAGGGGATACAGCCATTTCTAAATGAGATTTCAAACTACACAGAATTTGCCTGCAGTACAGGCGGTGTGGTCTTTAAACCGTATTTATCCCAGAAAGGGATTGAAATAGATGTGGTGAGAGCCGGTGACTTCTATCCGGTAGAATTTAACAGCGCAGGAGAGATTACAGCGGCTATCTTCCCAGAGTTTAAGCGTGTTGGAAAGAATCTTTATACAAGGCTTGAATATCATGCATTGTATGGAAGCAGGTATAGCATTGTAAACAAAGCGTTTATCAGCAAGAAAGCAATGGTAAAAACGGATGATATCGTAAATCTCGGACAGGAGATCAATCTGGAAGAAGTACCGGAATGGTCAGATATTGCCCCTTATGTCGAGTTTCAGAATGCGGACAGGATGCTGTTTTCTTACTTCAAAATTCCATTGGCAAACAATACAGACATCCATTCTCCTCTTGGTGTATCGATCTATGCAAGAGCCGTGAATCAGATCAGGGATGCTGATGAGCAGTATGGAGCAGTGTTGTGGGAATACAAATCAAAGGAAACTGCGATTCAGGCAGCAGACGAATTCTTTCGGAAGAATCGACAGGGAGAAGTTATCCTGCCAAAAGGAAAAGAGCGTCTTTACCGGGCAATGGGGCCGAATGTGATGAGTAGGGATGGAAATCCTTTTTTTAATGCGTATTCGCCGGAGATCCGGGATGAGAGCTTTTTCAACGGGTACAACAGGATTATACAGAAAGTAGAGTTTAACTGTGGTCTTGCTTATGGAACTCTTTCAGATCCACAGGTAGTGGATAAGACAGCAGAAGAAATTAAGGCCAGTAAGCAACGCTCTTACGCGACGGTAAAATCTATTCAGAATAGCCTTGGGAACGCACTTGAGAATCTTGTATCAGCAGTGGAAGTGTGGATGTCACTGGGAGGCATTGCCACAGAGGGAAAGGTGGAGGTATCCTGCAGTTGGGATGACTCCCTTGTAACAGACAAGAAATATGAGACAGAGCAACTCCGGGCTGATTTTAGTATGGGAGTTGTTGGTCCTGTAGAGTACCGGATGAAGCGTTTCGGTGAAACGGAAGAGCAGGCGATCAAGATGCTGAAACAGGCATCACAATTTAGCCAGGAAGATACAATGGAATAGGGTGTGAGGATATGCAGCCAAAGGAAATGGAGCACCTGCCACTGCAGCTTGAAAAGATGTTTCTTGAATTACAGAACCGCATTATGAGAGATGTAGTCAGGAGGATTAAAAAGACAGGTGGAATTACATCTACAGCGGACTATCAGTTGAACAGAATACAGATCATTGGAAATTCTACGGAGTTCATTGAATCGGAAATCAAACGTCTTTCAGGGCTTACTGATCCGGAGCTATGGGAGATTTATGATACTGTAATCGAAAAGGATTACACCAGGGCGAAAGAAATTTACGAACAGGTAAATGCCCATTTTACACCTTATGAAGATAATGAGCAGATGCAGACATGGGCGAAAGCAATTCTAAGCCAGACAAAACATGAAATCCAGAATATCACACGATCGATGGGATTTGCTTTGGATTACGGAGGAAAGAAAGTATTCACTCCATTTTCGGAGTATTATCAGAAGTATCTTGATCGTGCATGTATGGATATTGTAACCGGAGCATTCGACTACAATACCGTTCTCAGGCGTGTAGTAAAGGAAATGACAGCTAGTGGAATACGGACAGTAAATTATGCGTCAGGATATGGAAATCGGGCCCCTGTGGCGGTTAGACGAGCTGTCATGACGGGGGTGCATCAACTTGCTGCACAGATTAATGAGCAGGTGGCAAAGGATTTGGGAACAGATACCTACGAAGTAACGTGGCATGCCGGGCATAGACCTTCTCACTGGTGGGGAGGGAATGTGTACACAAAGCAGCAGTTAATCTCGATCTGTCGTTTGGGAGAGGTAGATGGTCTGTGCGGAGCTAACTGTAAGCATAGTTACTTCGCGTTCGTAGACGGTGTGTCTGTCAGAACGTACACACCGGAACAATTGAGGGAAATGGAAGCAAATGAACAGGTCGCAAGGTCTTATCAGGGAAAATCATATAACGCCTATGAAGCTCAGCAGCGGCAGAGAGCACTTGAAACCAGAATGAGAAAGCAGAGAAGTGACATTGATCTTCTAAAAAAAGGAAAAGCCAGCCAGTTGGACATACAGGCAGCCCAAGCAAAGTATCTGAACACACTCCGGGAATACCAGGGGTTTTCTAAAAAGATGGAGCTTCCAGAGCAGATGCAGAGAGTGTATATGGATGGGCTTGGAAGAGTGTTGCTGGGAAGAATATTTGAGTCAAGAATTTCTAATATAAAAAAGAAGACAGCAGAAAAAATATTCGATGTAGAGATTACAAAAGAAATGGATACAGTACTCGCAGCTAACTTATACAAAAATCTTAATAAGTCAAATGTTGGAAAGACAGTTCTTGATTTTATTAAAACGAATCATATTTCCGTTAACGTATATTATAGCAGAAATACAATTTCAGAAACGGGACTGGAAGGACTGTATGGATCATGTATTGGAAATCATATCTATATCAATGGGGTGGAAACACAAAGCATACGGAAGACGGCGGAAACGATTATCCATGAAGCAACGCATATCCGATTGGATATAGGTGGAGATCAACACGCAGAAGCTGTTTGTGACTATTTTGCTGAATTACATACGAAAGGTAAATTGACGGGACAAGACATTAGGAATATAATAAAATCAGTAAAAGGAAGATATTCAGATCGTGAATGGAGGCTAAAGTAATGACACCAAAAGAAATTGGAATGATGATAAAGGCGTTACGGGATGGAAAAGAAGTAATTTGTCCGGAATGTAAAACAGGTAAAATCATTACACCTTATAATCCAAAAACAAGTACATATTTCAATTGTACAACCTGTAATTTTAAGATTCATATGGAACCGGCGGAAAAGAGATGATACCATTCATTCTTAATTGAGTGAGTGGTATTTTTATGCCAATTTCAAAAAATAAAAACAATAAATTTAGCATCTATCCAGTGTGGTAGGTGCTATTTTTATACGCTGCCCTCAATTTTGGGGACAGTATTTGTCCGATCAACCCTCAAGACATTTAAACTGCGGGAAAATATCCCCTGTGGCATGGGAGAATAACTGCCACGGCCAGCGGAGACACCGCGATAATAAACAGTGGTCAAAGAAAGGAATAAAGATGCAGTTAAGAGACGTATTAGGAGAAGAACTTTTCGGACAGGTAGACGCAAAGATTCAGGAACACAACAACGGGATCGAGGATAAATTACAGCATGTCCGGTTTGTAGACTTGTCGGAGGGTGGCTACATCAGCAAGGAAAAGTACCAGAGTCTTGAGACGAAAGCGAATGGACTGGAGACACAGCTGGGCGAAGCAAACAATACGATCAAGTCTTACAAGGACATGGATATTGACGGAATCAAGCAGTCTGCTGATGACTGGGAGAAAAAGTACAACGAAGACACAAAAGCACTGAATGACCAGATTGAATCAGACCGAAAGATGTTTGCAGCAGAGAGGTTTTTGGACACGCAGAAGATTAAATCTCCTTTATCCAGAAAGACAATCTTACATGAGTTTCTGGAACAGAAGATGGAGTTTAAAGATGGTGCTTTTGTTGGCGCAGATGAGTACATGAAAGGCGTCAAAGAGAAATACCCAGATGAGTTCGAACAGGAAGAACCGGATGGAGGAAAAAAGACGTGGGTAAGAGGAACTCATGGTACTTATAGACCGGAAACAAAATCCGAAGAAGAAGCTTACCTATCAAGAAAATATGGAAACAACAAATATGCGAAATAGAAAAGGAGAATAAAAGAGTATGGAATATGGTGGATATAACGTAAGCGAAAAATACAGTTCAATCGTTGCACCAAATTTTTATTTTGATGCAATTTTTCAGCCGGGAATGACATTTAACGATCAGTATCAGGGAGATGCGGAAGGAGCGGGAGCAGTAAAAGTATTCCGTCTGGCTGCTAAGGCTGCAAAAGATCCGAAAAAGCCAGCATCTGACTTTGAGCATGGAACTGCAGGAAATGAACTGATTTCAGTATTGATGAACAATTCACAGCAGGAATCAACAAAAATCTACAATGTACAGGCGAGTGCCGTACCATTCGATACAGCGGATGCTCATCTCGCACAGTCTACACAGGTTTGCAAAGAAGGGTGGCAGCAGTCTGGTCTTGCATGTCTGGTGCACGAAGGAACTGCAATGGAAGACACAGAAGCAATTACAACGTCCAACATTATCAGTAAGATAATCGCAGGAAGAAAAACAATCCGTAAACAGAAAGCGTCCGCGAATGTGGTCATGGCATCTGTAGAGACATACAGTACGATGCTGGAAGTTGCAGGGGACAAATTTACTCCGGTAAAGAATGACGAGATCATCCGTACCGGACAGATGGGATATTACCTCGGAATGCTGTGGGTAGAATGTAATATGCTTGATCTGACATCGGCAGCAAAATACTACGATTATACAGAAACGCTTCAGACAGAAGATCTGTCAAAGGTAGAGTATATCATGTATGACTGGAGAGGACTGCATATCATTGACCTGTTATCTATGGCAAGACTGAAAGACTCTGAGAACTTCAACGGAACTCTTGCACAGGTGGAAATCTGTACCGGATACCGTCTCGGAGACAAGAACTACGCAGTTGTAAAAAAAAAGGCCTAGATGACGATTTGGCACAAGTAGGAACTGCGAAAGTCGGAAAGGCAAAAGCAGGTAAAGCAAAATAAGAGACGGAGGTAATAATAATGGCATATACACCAACTACATGGAATAATGATGACGTTATTACAGCAGAGAAACTGAATAAGTTAGAGCAGGGCGTGAAGAATGAGCAGGTTGGACCAGCAGGACCAGCAGGACCAGTAGGACCGGCAGGACCAGCAGGAGCAGTAGGACCGGCAGGACCAGCAGGACCGAAAGGAGACAAGGGAGAACCGGGCGCACAGGGACCAGCAGGACCAAGTTACATTCTTCCAGCGGCGAACAAAACAACGCTGGGCGGTGTGAAACAGATGGCTTTGATTGCAGATTTGTCCACAGAAACAGCAACTGACCTGAAAGATAAAATCAATGCAATTCTTGCTGAAATGAAAAAACAGGGTATCATGGCGAATTCGTAAGGAGGAATAGGCGTTGATACGTGTAGATTTTCAGTTTTATGTAGAAGAATACAATGGAATTATAATCGAGGATGAATGGTCATTGAAACAGCCGATCTTGAAAGCCAATACTTATCTGAATCAGATTATGCATTTGCAGCCGACTGAGGATGAGATGGAGTTGGTGAAGCTTTGCCTGTGTGAACTTTCTGACATGATCTATCAGGATGATATGAACCGAATGGAACACGGAGGAAGGGAAGTGCAGTCGGAGAATACAGACGGATATTCTGTGAATTACGCAACAGAAGCAGAAGCGGGAAAGATTGCAGTAGACGCTCTGCAAACAAAGATCTACGCGGTCATTCGCCGATATCTGGCTCATACCGGCTTATTATACCTGGGGGTGAATACAAATGCTTACGAATGCTAAGATTACGATATTCAATCAATGGCCAGATCGGGAGAGTAGGAAGATGGTGTTTATTCCTCATGCCATCCCTAAGGTCTGGTTTCATACAAACCAGAAAAGTACCGTAGGGGAAAATGGATTGAGAAGCGCGGATGAGTATCAGATTCGGATTCCGTATACAGAATGCGCTGACTGGATCACTCCGGATGCGTTCAACCGGTTAACAGCAGTGTATGGGAAATGGACTGTGCGGAATGGTGATTTCTTTATCCTGGGAGAATGGGATGGAGGAAATGTCACCGGAATAGAAGATATCAGGAAAAGGTTCTCTGGAACGATTGGGAAAGTGCTCAGTCATTCCGAGAACTTTTTTGGTTCTTCTAAGCATATCAGGATAGGTGGTGGTTCTTAATGGCGAAGATCAGGCTGGATATAGATCCGGTAGATAAAATTCTACTGAAGAGAAATCTAAATAAGAACGGAGCAGGGCAGAAGTTCTTCACCCATGAAGTAAGACGGCTGTCTACACCATATGTGCCGAGATTAAGTGGTAACCTGTCAATGAAAAGTGTGACGGAAACAGCATCCTCTATTATCTATGACACTCCTTATGCAAGGCGGCAGTACTACGAGAATAAAGGAAAGAACAGATCCGTACATGCTCGTGCCGGTAGCCACTGGACAGAGCGTATGTGGGCGGATCGCGGGAAAGAAATTGTACAGTCTGTTGCGAAATATTGTGGAGGTAAGGCGAAATGAGCATAACAAACCAAGTGGCGGAGTTTATTGCCGGGTGCCCGTTTCTGCAGGAGTTTCAGGAGATGTTCCCTGTTGTGAATGTAGATATGTTGGAGGAAGATGTGACTGCATACAGTATCGAAAGTACGCCAGCAGAACCAATCTTAAAGCGGTACGCAAACGGCGATACTGTCAGGCAGTATGTATTTTCATTATGTTCCAGAGTGCTTTATGGAGACGAAGAAAACAGAGACACTTCGGAATTCTATGAGAAATTTGCAGACTGGTTGGATGAGTGTACAAAAGCAGGTGCTCTTCCGAATCTGACGGGGAAACTGCAAAGCAAATCTATTCGGGCAACAACAGACGGATATCTGTACGATGCACAGGAAACAAAGTGCCAGTACAGGATACAATGTCAATTTATTTATTATAAACGGAGGTAGTGAAAGTATGAAAATGAATATTCAGTTTTTTGCGGAAACAGGTGAAACTGGTGTCGTAGGAAGGTGGCAGCATCCGGGATATCTGGATGTTTCAAAAGATCTGAGTGAAACTTATGAGCTTCTTGGATTTGGAGTGACTCAGTTGGACGATTCTCCATCTGCACAGACATCTTCCAAAAGATATGTTAATCAGAAATCAGCAACACAGAGAATTGGCTCTTATGAATGGACGGCACCATTGGAGTTCGACCTGATCCGTTCTGAAAAAGCGATCGAATTTATTGCGGATATCGGAGAAAATGAAAAGACCGGGTCAGATGCAGAAACTTATTATGTGAAGGTGTTCATGGAAAAGCCTGTGGCAGAACAGCAGAATAAGTTTTATGCAAAGAGAAGAAAAGTAGCCATCGAGGTGTCAGATTTCTCGGACAACGATGGTGAGATTCAGGGATCTGGAAATTTACTTGGTGTATCTGACTGGGAAGATGGACAGTTTGATACATCTACAAAGAACTTTACGGTGGGGGAAGTATAATCCCCGCCGATAATGCCTTGGTTGGCGTGGGAGTAGTAGGTAAGGCAAGAATTGGAAAAGGAAGGAGCGCAAAGCAATGATTATCAATGGAGTAGAATTGGAATTCAACCTGTATGATCTGGAGAATCCAGAGTTGAAAGAACGATATAGAGCTGAGTTAGAGAAGATGAAGCATGTTGCAGAAGAGCTGCCAGAAGGGACAGAACTGGAGCAGAATAGATTTCTGTGTGGCAGAGTGAAGCAGATGTTTGATGTTGTATTTGGAGAGGGTACAGGTAATCGTGTGTGTGGAAAAGGAAATGATTTGCTTGCTTGTATGACAGTTTATGAGCAGTTGGTCACAGAGCAGATCAGACAGGACAATCAGTACAATGAGATTATGGGGAGATTGGAAATGCTATCAAAGGGAAATGCTCTTGTAGAAAAATGATGAATATCTTAATAGAAAAATTTCCAGAGTTTTTGATCGTGAATGGTGTGGAGTGTCCTGTAAACTGGGATTTCCGCACTGTTTTAAAATGCAATGAAATCATAGAAAGTGCAGAAGAATTGACGGGAGATTCATTACTGAAAGTGTTGCTGCTGTTCTACAGAGATTGTGATTATTTCACAGAAGAACACGTGGATCAGATGTTTTGGTTCTTTTCCTGTGGCAAGGAGCAGTCAAAGAAGAAATTCCCGCGGAAGATCGCAGGGGTCAATGATAAGCAACCGTTTGACTTTCAAGAGGATGCAGGACTGATCTATGCCGGTTTCATCCAGCAGCACGGAATTGACTTGCAGGCAGAAGAGATGCACTGGTGGAAGTTTATGCTGCTTCTAGAGAATCTGGGAGAAGATACAAGGCTGACAAAGGTTATTGAGTACCGTACAATGGACGTGTCGAATAAGAACCTCTCAAAAGAGGAAAGAGAGTTTTACCGGGCAATGCAGAAGTATTACGGTCTTGATCAGGCACCGGCTATGGATGACCGGACAAGGCAGATTGAAGATGCGCTTCTCAACGGCGGTGATGTGAGTGAATTGCTTCGTCCGAAAAACGGACGAACGTAGAGAGTGTGTGTAAAGGTGTGGCGAAGTGCTGCACCTTATTTTAATACTTAAAAAAAACAGATAGTGTCAAATTGACACTGACGAGATTCAGCGAAAGGATTGAAAATATGTTAGTAGAAGTAAAAAGAGTGAATAAAATGGAAATGACAGTTGTATCAAGTTTGGATGTATCAGATACATTTGACAAGAATCATCGAGATGTAATGGAGTCTATAAGGAATATAGAGTCTACTATAAGTACAGCGGAATTTTCCGCTCTATTTTATTTGGATTCTTACAAGGCATCCAATGGAAAAATGAATCCCATGTATCTTATGACAAGAGACGGCTTTACTCTTTTGGCAATGGGTTACACGGGGGCGAAAGCTATGAAGTTCAAACTTGCCTACATCAAGCAATTCAATGCTATGGAAAAAATCCTACAAGGCAAACTTGTTGAACGAGAAAAAGGAATTGCTGTCAGGCAATCACTTACAAAAGCACTGCAACAGTCCACAGAGAATGAGCGGATGCACGGACATGCTTACTCTACTTACACCAACTGTATTTATAAAGTATTGTTCGGAGTAAATGCAAAGCAACTTCGTGAGAATCTTGGAATTGGAAAGAAGGACAATTTGAGAGACTATCTTTCAGCAGAAGATTTAAAAGTAATTCAGTCAATGGAATGTCTGGTAAGTGGACTTGTAGACTGTGGATGGGGATACGATCAAATCAAGGAGTTTATACAGAAAAATAATACAATGCAGATTGCAGCGTAACTCCCCCTCTCAAATTGAGCGGGGGCTCAAACTGAGCATCCGTTAAAGTGGTGGTCACAGACTGAGACCCCCTGTAATTGAAGTTGGTGCGTCCATTCTTGGACTCTCCTGTTTCGCCCACAAGTGGGCGAAGAAAATAGAACTTGTCTATTTGGGATTCGGATCGTCTTTTATGACGAACCGTATATTTGTACCGACGAAATTCGTCATCACATGACGGAGCAAGGATGCGCTTTCCCCAGCTGTGGGGAAGGATAATCCATAATCGGATTCTCCATTGTCAGAAGTGGCAACACATTATTTTGGGATGAGTTCAAGATTGAGCCGATTGAATTTCCATATTCCATTCCATCCTTGCGATTCCACAACCCTCACGGTATAATGAGTATGTGGTAAAGCGTATAGGGTAGGAGGAAGGTTATGAAGAGAGTACTAAGTGTCTTGCTGGCAGCAGTTCTTTGTGTGGGGATGCTGACAGGATGTGGGGAGAAGAAAGATGCTGGTGAGGTGGAGAGCAAAAAGGAAGAAGAAAGCGAAATTGAGTTACCTTTTGACAGAACTTTTGATGATGCGCACGAAGTATTGGCCACACTACAAGCAGGAGGAAAATGCAACTTTACATCCTCTGGTGTAAGTACTTTGGATGATGGTGGAAAATTAGAAACATTGGTTGATAGCTCTAATGGAAGTTTTATGACGTTAATTGGGAATGAAAACAGCAACATAACAATAGTATCTACCACAGCAAAGGATGAAACGACTTTTGTTGGCGTAGGGATTATGGCGTTAATGATAACAGATGTATTATCTGCTGATTTGGGAGATTTTTTGACATACTTATCAGCAGAAAATTTAAAGAATATGGGAACAGATATCGGAGACTCAAAGCATGAAGTGATAGAAGGTGTTACTTACTTTCTGACTAAATCTGGAACAGATCCAGATTATGAGTATAGACTGCAAGTAGAAAGAGACGATGAAACAAAAGAAGATTACGAGCAATACTTGAAGGAAAAAGCGATAGCAGATCAGTTTAAAGCAACTCCAGAGAGCGAAGTAGAGGAGCCGGTTGGATATCAAACCGGAATGTACAAAATAGGTACAGACATGCCGGCGGGAGAATATCTTATCACATCTTCTGGCGGCTATTATGCAGTGACAGCCGATTCCAGCGGAAGTTTGGAATCAATCATCAGCAATGACAATTATAGGAATAGAGCCTATGTTACAGTACAAGACGGACAGTATTTCCAGTTTGACGGAACGGCAGTTCCCGTCAGTGAGGCGGCTGCATTCACTCCGGTTAATGGTACATATCCAGATGGAATGTATCTTGTAGGAAAAGATATTCCGGCAGGAGAGTATAAAGTATCAGCTGCGAATGGCGGCTATTATGAAGTTACCGCTAACTCAACAGGAGATTTAGGAACGATAATTGCAAATGACAACTTCGAAGGAGAAGTGTATTTGACAGTACAGGATGGACAGTATTTAAAATTAAGCAGAGCGCAGATCGTTGCACAGTAAGTATAGAAAAAGCACACAATGACTTGATAAAAGATATTCGTAGATATTGCAAACAACTTTCACTGGGGAAAATTCCCCAGTCAGATTTTTTCGCAGAAGTAAGATACGAATTATCCGCCTTTACACATAATGATGCAATATAAAATACAGGAGAAAAATTATGAATAGAATACTTTGTGCTCTATTGCTTATTTGTATGTCTTGCAGTTTAGCAGTTGGATGTAGCAATAAGAAAGAAGGCACTGAAAATATTAAGCAAACAAATGGATTGGAAAAAGAAAGACTCGATAATCAAGCAGAGATTACAAGCAATATTGCGGAGATTGTAACTACGCAGTTGCCAGAAAATATGCTGAGAGCAGGTGTTGTCGAGAGTCCGGAACTTCAACTTAAGGATGCGAAAGTGGATGAAAATATTTTCACTGTATCGTACAACAGTGCTACTGGAGTGGAATTAGCCTTTACATATGATCTGGATAAAGAAAAATTGAAGAGGTTATACTTATCGGTAGGAGAAGGGGAACTTGATGAATATGCAGAATTGCTTACAGGAATTGTATATCTGTCAGAATTTAAGTTTTCTGATGATGAAATAGAGCAGATAGCCAGTATGGTGTCAAATGAAATTACGGAGTTAGAAATAGGTGATTACAAAATTAAGCAAGTATCTTTTCCGAGTCCGTTATTTAGTATAACTCCAAAAACATCATAGTAGTTTATGAAATACAAAATACGAACGGTGCCACCTGCATAAGTAGGTGGTTTTCTTATACCCAATTTTAAGGAGAACATAAATGAAGTTAATTGAATATCGGGGAGAAGTCCTTTCAGGGTATGCTCCTGATCTCCCTGGAAAGAACAGAAAGACATGGCGAAATGCTGTGTCTTATTTTAATTCCATAAGGTAGGGTGGAAAAATTTTGAGAAACCTCTTGACAATTACGCGTAACAGTAATATATTATATGTAACGCGTAACGAAAAGAGGTGAGAACAATCGCGGAGAAAAGCAGAGCCGATTACATGAAAGCCAGAAGGGAAACACAGAAGACATTTAGTGTAGCTGTAGATAAGAAAAAAATGTTGAAATTTGAGCAAAAATTATCTGAGCAGCAAAAGACAAAATCAGAATGGCTTAATGAAAAAATCGACGAAGAACTAAAAAAATAGAAGTTGCGCCCCTACCATAGATTGCAACTTCTATATCACACGAGGAACTTCCTCTATGAAATATTCTATCATAGATGGAAGCTCCTTGCAAAGAAAATTTAAAAGGAGAATGATAGTATGAATGAGTTGATGATTTTTGAAGGACACGAAGTAGAAGTATTTGAATTGAATGGAGAAATTTTATTCAATCCTTATCATGTTGGAGCGTGCTTAGATATGGCAATGAGCACAGTCAAAGACCACATGAGTAAAATGAATAAAAAGCAAGTTATTAAGGTGAAAAATTCAGATGTCGGTTTAACCGACTTCCGAAAATTGAATAACGCAGGTGAGAATTTCCTTACAGAAAGTGGAGTGTACAAGTTAGTATTTAAGAGTCGTAAACCAGATGCTGAAAAGTTTACAGATTGGGTCACAGATGAAGTTCTTCCAACACTCCGCAAGACAGGTTCTTACGAAATGCCAAAGAAGAAACCTACTCACAAAGAAAAACTCCCATCCGTCAATCAGATGGTAAAGAACATCAAAGGTGCTCTCAATGATGCAGGAGTAGACTCTAAGTACATAGCTGCTGAAATTATTCGTATTTATTCAGACAACGGGTATCCAGTGAAAGTGCCGCTGATTTCAGAAGTTCCGGTCTTGTGGGATTGTACTACGATGGCGAAAGAGTTTGGTATTTTATCGGAAAGTGGCAGACCACACGATAAAGCGGTAAGTGCTATCATTCAGAAGTTGGATGTTTCAGAGGCCGAAATTGTAAAGACAGCTTATAGCAGGAATGGACATGACGGCGTTACCATTCAATACAAAGATTCCGTTTTCCAGAAAGTAAAAGAATGGCTGGAGGAAAATGGGTATCCAACACTCATTGAGCATCAGTTATCAAATGGTAATACAAATAAATGCAAAGTTGTTTATCAGGAGGTGGCGTAAGATGAATTTATATGAAAAAATTAAGAGAGAAAACTTGATGATCCCTGTTGCATTTAGAATGAAATTTGAACAGGCAGAAGATTTGTTGAACCATGCTCCCGGCGACTTTGAGCTTGCGTTATCATCATTTAGATTTGGCTATATGCAAGGGCAGAGAGCAGAAAAAGCGAACAATACTAAAGCGGAAAATAATCAGTTTCAGAGCCTCTTGTCGCAGTTAAGACCGGAAGATTATAGAATTAAACGCCAGATAGAAGCAATCTTATACGGGTATTTGGATAAACGTGACAGACTTCCAGATACAGAGCAGTGTGATCGTAAGAAATCCATTGTGAAGATTGTGGAGAATATGGAAAATGAAGAGTGTTTGGAACTTGTAGAACGGTTCGCTAAAAATCTGGCAAGTAGTGAGGTGGCGTAATGAAAGAGAATAGAGAGAAATTAAGCACAGCGGCTAAATATAAGAAGAACTTCATTATCAGCAAGCTGAAAGAAATGGACGAATGTCATATAAATCGCGCATATGCCTTTACGCAAGGCTGTACTGGAAATCCGGTCAAATAACTAAATACAGTAATCAGGGCATCTATCAGAAATGGTAGGTGCTCTTTTTATACAAATTTTTAACACGAGGTGGTGAGTAAATGGCAGATGGAAAAGTTGTAATTGAAACAGATCTGGATTCTTCCGGGATAGAAAAAGGACTTTCAAAGCTTGGGAGTATAACAGCAAAAGGGATGAAAGCGGCAACGGTAGCGATCACGGGAACTGCAGCAGCACTTGGTGGAGTTGCAGCAGCGGCAATCAAGGTGGGTTCTGATTTTGAATCTCAGATGTCTAGAGTTAAGGCTATCTCCGGAGCAACAGGAGAAGAGTTTGAGCAATTAAAGGAACAGGCAATGCAGTTAGGTGCTGATACCTCGTTTTCTGCCAGTCAGGCAGCAGAGGGAATGGAGAATCTGGCAGCAGCTGGTTTTACTACATCCGAGATTATGAGTGCAATGCCGGGACTTTTAAATCTGGCAGCGGCATCCGGTGAAGATCTGGCGAGCAGTTCGGATATTGCAGCATCAACGTTAAGAGGATTTGGACTGGCGGCATCCGATGCAGCACACGTTGCGGATGTTCTGGCGGCGAATGCAAACCGTACGAATTCCTCTGTAGCAGATACCGGAGAGGCAATGAAGTATATAGCTCCTCTTGCAAGGGCAGCGGGACTTAGTTTGGAAGAGACAGCAGCGGCAATCGGAATCATGGCGAATGCCGGAGTGAATGGCAGTCAGGCTGGTACTTCTTTAAGAGGAGCGTTATCACGGCTTTCAAAGCCAACGAAAGACATGTCTGAGGCTATGGATGAACTTGGAATTTCCTTCTACGATTCCAACGGGAAAATGAAATCCCTGACGGAACAGGTTGGAATGCTCAGACAGGCAACAGAGGGAATGACGGATGAGCAGAAAAATAATTATCTGGTCACCCTGTATGGACAAGAAGCATTGTCCGGTATGCTGGCATTGATCAATGAGGGAGAAGGTTCTCTCGGAGAACTGACGAATGCCTATAAGAACTGTGATGGTGCAGCTCAAAAGGCAGCAGAGACGATGCAGGACAATCTATCCGGTGCATTGGAGCAGCTTGGTGGATCAGCAGAAACATTAGGTCTGGCGTTTTACAACAGTGTAGCGGACAATCTGAAAAATGCAGCAAAGACAGCAACAGAAAGCATCAACAATATCACAGATTCTTTCAATAACGGTGGTCTGAATGAAGCGATCCAGACAGCAGGTGATGAATTTGCAAATCTTGCAGTAGAAGCAGCATCCCATGCCCCAGAAATGGTGGATACAGCAGTTGATTTTATAGAAGCATTTGCTTCTGGAATTGCTTCGAACAAAGGAAGGATTCTCGGTGCGGCCGGAGAGATGGCGGAGTCTATGGCATCCGGTTTGGCAGAGCTGTTACCATCCAAACTGCAAGAACCGGTTGAGGATGCGATTGATGCAGTGGCAGAGTCATTGAGTGATGGTGGATTGAGAGAAGCAGCAGAGACGGCAGTGGATACATTGGATAATGTAGTGGATGCTGTTGGAAATTTGGCTGATAAAGCACTCCCGCCACTGACAAAGGCACTAGACTTTGCAGGAGAGAATCTGGACTTGATCGCAGCATCAGCAACGGCAGCTTTTACCGCTTTTAAGGGGTACAAAGTTGTCAATGAAACAACATCTATATTGAAAAAAGGTGTGAAAACATGGAAGACCGCTTCTGCAGCAGTGGATGCTTACTATGCTGCACAGCTTCTGGCTATGGAAAGTGGTGTTAAAACAAACGCTACACTTACAGTAGGACAAGCAGTTGTTGGCATGTTTACAGGAAAGGTGAATTTAGCCACAAAAGCACAAACTCTTTGGAACGTTGCTATGAAAGCGAATCCGATTGGTCTTGTGATTTCTGCGGTAGCAGCTCTGGCAGCAGGTCTTGGTGTTTATGCTTTGACGCAGAAAGAAGCGGAGTCTGCTACAGATAAAGCCAATAAAAAACTGGCAGAGCAGGCAGAAGCAATCCGAGAAACTCAGGCTGCAAGACAAGATGAAGTTGCCGGAATTCAGACGCAGTTTGGTTATTATCAGCAACTATGGGATGAGTTACAGGGAATTGTTGACCAAAATGGGAAGATAAAGGAAGGATATGAGGAACGTGCAGCCTTTATTACATCCACATTATCCGAAGCACTTGGCGTAGAGATTGAAACGACAGATGGAGTAATACAGAAGTATGGTGAGTTAACGCAATCCATAGATCAAGTTATTCAAAAGAAAAAAGCAGAGGCAATATTGTCCGCTTATGAGGATGATTATACTACAGCGATAAAGAATCAGACACAAGCAGCAAAAGAAGTTTCTCGCACATTTGACGATTATTCTGAGGCACTAAGAGCATCCGAAGAAGCAACAAGAAAGTTGGAAGATGCCACTGCGTCAATGACTACAGAACAGGCAGCAGGTTCTTTTGAAATCATGCGTCTTCAACAAGCACAGATGGAAGCTGATGCAGAATTACTTGAAGCGGAAAAGGCATTTGATAATGCGAAAACTGCTTCCAATGAGTATTTGACTACGATATCAAATTACGAAGCCGCAATGGGGGCAGTTGAATCCGGAAGTGAAAATGCCGCTCTTTCTGTTTTGGCATTGGCAAATGATATGAAACGCGCTGGGGAAGCGAGCGAAGAAGCTTTGAAAGAACAAGCTGAAAGTTTTCTGCAAAGTTATGACGATATGCGTGCAGCAGCGGCGGAAAAAGGTTCTGGAGTAACGAATGAAATGGTGACTCAAGCTCGTATCATGTGGCTCATGGCTCAAATTGAATACGAAAAGGGATCTACTAATAATATCGCTTCGATTGAAGCTTATCAAAATGAAATCAATCAATTACTCGGAAATTCAGGCAATCCAGAAGCAGCAGCCCAAGAAGCGAAAGAAACCACAGAAGCTGCAACGAACGCTTTACAAGAGGGAAAAGAACCAGTGAAGCAAGCAGCAAAAGACACTATCGAGGGTGGCGTCAGTGAGGGAGCGGCAGAGGCAGATACTTCTACGGTTCCTGCTCAAAAAGGAAAAGAGGCGGCGGATAGTACCGCAAATTCTGTAAACAGTGGAAAGACTGCGATCAATGAGGCGGCGAAAGGTGCTATAAATGAGATCAATACAGGAGCAAGTAGTACAGATACAACAACTATTCCTTCCAGTAAAGGAAGCGAGGCAACGCAGTCTCTGATTGATGCACTGTATGCGAATTCCAATGCCGTATTGATGGCAGCGGCTTCCTTAGGCGGTCAGATTCCACAAGGGTTGAATGGCATGGATATGTTGTCAGCTACGGCAGGATTTGGAAACAACGTAGGTTTTGGACTATCATCCTCTTTGAGTGGCCAAGCCCCGGTTGTGCAGGCGGCTGCATCAGGATTGGAAAATGCGGCTTTATCAGGACTTTCATCTGCAAATGTTTCGGGACAAGCGCAGGCAATGGGAAGTCAGATTGCAAACGCGCTTGCAAATGGAATTGTTGGTGGTTCTGGATCAGTAAATGCGGCGGCATCTACATTAGGCGGCAATGCAGCGGTGGCATTGTCAAATGTCAAGCTTTCCGAAAAAGGAAAACAGGAAGGAAAGAAACTTGGTGATGGTTTAAAGAGCGGGATTGATTCTGGCAAGAAAAATGCGGAGTCATCTGCCAAAAGTCTTGGAGACGGAGCTGTATCCGGTTTAAGTAGCGTTGGAATGAGAAGCAAAGCGTACGATCAAGGATTGAATTTTTCCTATGGTCTTGCAAATGGTATTTCGGCTGGAAGCTCCGCGGCTATTTCCGCAGCTATCGCAGTTGCTTCTTCTGCACTGGCAGCAGCGAAAAGGGAACTTGATGAGCGTTCTCCATCCAAAAAGACAAGGGAATTTGGTCAATTCTTCAGTAAAGGTCTGGCGTTGGGTATTAAGGATGAAGAAAAGTCAGTTGTAAAATCTTCCCGGAATATTTCAAACGCAGCACTGGAATCTATTGACCTATCTACTGTTTCAGCACGGATGCGAGAGGTTATGGCTTTTAATGCATCCAGAGTAGCGAATCGTCCAGCAACATCTGTTATGCAGTACAAGATGGATAACGCAGAAATCAGAAATCTTCAGCAACAGAATCAAGCGATTCTGAATGCAGTGGCAGGACTTTCTGATCTGGCAAAACGTCCGATCGAAGTAAGCACAACACTGAATGGAAGAGAATTGATTAAAGAAACAGCAGCTCAAATGCTGACAGAACAGCAAAGAATTACAGATTTTAAGAAATTACTGAAAGGAGAACGTACATGACACTTTCTGTGAAGTTCAATGACATCGAATTAGGAAAGTACATCGAAGTACTACAGGGATTTACACCGTTTGTCGGTGCTGACTGGAATCCATCGTTTGTGAAGGCAGAAAAACAGAATGGAAGTGATTTTGCTTACACGTCATACGAGAACAAACAAATTGTGATGCCGTTTACGATTGAGGGTAATCTGGAAGAGAAGTACGATGCTTTACAGAAAGCATTAAAAGTAGATGAACCAAAAAAGTTAGTGTTTGGAAATGTTCCGAACAAATGCTTTTATGCGATTCCAAGTGGTACTTTAGAATTCAGCGAAGAAACAGAATTTCTGGGAGAGGGAACAATCACATGGTTAATCCCTGACGGTGTAGCATACTCCACCGCAGAATTCGACTTCTATGGCGTCCAGAATAACGGCTACCAGACCATTACCATCCAAAACAACGGCACCGAATGGGCAGACGTGGACTACGAGATCACGCACCAACACGAAAACGGATTTATCGGACTTGTGAGCCAGTATGGAGTGATCCAGCTCGGAAAAGAGGAGGAAGCAGACGGAGAGAACTACGAAGCGTCCGAAGAACTGTTTAACGGTTACGGCTTGTTTCAAGACGATCATGGAACGTCTTACCAAAATCCGGAAAACACCACACGGGGAACACTCGAAGTACGGAACATTGCTGGACACAATGTGATGGCGCTAAAAGGTGGACAAGCAACATCCGGATACTGGAATGGTGGAATGAAAACACTTACTATCCCGGTGGACAGTGAGGGCAGACGTGGAGCGAAGAACTTTTACTGTTACACCCAGCACTGGTTTGAAACCGGATTAATGGGGCAGACAGGAGCGCAGACCATTGCATTTCTGACAGGAGATAATAAAGTAATCTGCGCCATGTCTATTAACAAGAGTGATACGGTTGGTAATACGGCGCATGTGGACTGGTTTGCCCCTCAAAACAAGAAAATTAAGACACTGGATTTCCAGCCGACATCCTACGAGGATAACCCGTTTAATTTAAAAATGGGCGGCGGACACAATGACTTTTTAAAAGAGGGTGACAAGTTGCGTATTTTCTGGTACGGGAAGTATTACCACTTTACTATCCCGGAGATTAAAGACATGGTGTGTGAGAAGATACAGGTCTGGATCGGGCAGTGGGGAAGTAGAGATCTTGGAAATCAGCTGGTTACGCACAATTATTTAAAAAGTATCTGGTTCCGTAAGGATAACGTGGAAAAATACCGAGATGTGCCGAACCGGTATCGTGCCGGAGATGTGGTGTCTATAGATGGAGAGAGTACAAAGGTCTATGTAAACGGGATGCCGGCAAAAGGAGATGAGATTAATGGATCCAATTATCCAAAAGTGCCACCCGGAACAACAGAAGTGCAGTTCTGCTATTCTTCCTTTTCTTCTCCACCGCCACAGATTAAAGCGAAAATACGGGAGGTGTATTTATAGTGGATAACATCAGGATCGCGATTTTAAGCGCGAATAACACACCAGTAGCGTTTATGGACAATCAGCACAAGAAGTCCATGCACTACTGGGGAGATAAATTGCACGAATACTTACAGGGTGCGGCAAATACTTACACCTTTACGGTGTCCGCAAAGCATCAGGATGCAGAGAATGTTACCGCCGGGAATAAGGTGGCGTTTATACACAAAGGGAAATCCTACTATCTAAACATCGTAAACACTGAGCAGACAGAGGAGACGATCACAGCTACGGCGTGGTCGTTATCTTTTGAGCTAATCAACGAGGATGCCGGAGAGTACAAAGCCGGAAAAGCAATGAGCTTTGAGGAGTACCTTGCCGTTTTTGATGCTGAGAGAACACTAAAACTGGGGCTCAATGAGGTATCAGACAAGCGAATCACCAACGAATGGACAGGTACAACGTCCGTATTAAAGAGATTATTCTCCCTGGCTAATGTCTTTTCTGCGGAGATCGAATTTGAGACAGTATTGAACAGAGACTACTCTTTAAAAGAGATTGTCCTAAATGTATATCGGAAACACTCCGATACAGACAGCGGAGTCGGAGAATACCGGAATGACATTGTACTGCGGTACGGGAAAGGAATTACCGGAATTCGAAAAACCACAGATGCCGAGAAGCTTTACACCTGCATCCAGCCGACCGGAAAGGACGGGCTGACAATCAATGGTCTTGACAAGAAAGAATACGATGAAAACGGCAATATCGAGTACTTTACAGACGGTGCGATCATCCGCGCACCACAGGCAAGGGACCGGTTCCCATCCAACATCGTAAATAAGGCTGATGCTTATATCCTGATGCGTAAAGAGTACGATACAGACAGCAAGGACAAGCTCTATAGCATGGCTCTGTCTGATCTTAAAACAGCATCTGAACCGGTGGTGACTTACGAGGTGGACGGATATTTTGACACCAACATCGGGGATACGGTAAGGATGCAGGATCAGGAGTGGACACCAGTCCTTTATCTACAGGCAAGAGTATCAGAACAGATCAGGAGTCTTACCAATCCAAAAACTGCAAAGACGGTATTTACAAACTACAAAGAGCTGACATCGGAAATTTCGGACAGCTTATTACAGAGGATGCAAGACCTTATTAATAAAAATAAGGTTTATACTTGCTCTATCTCAACAAACAACGGCATTATCTTTAAAAATGGCATCGGTAGCACTACTCTGACAGCTTACGCTTACGATAACGGCGTGGATGTGGCAGACAAGCTACAATTCCGATGGAGCAAGGATGGACATGAGTTTTATGTTGGTAAGAGCGTTACGGTAAATGCAGAGGATGTGGATGTCAAGGCGGTTTACTCTTTTACGGCGTTTGAAAATGGTGTGCGTAGAGGGTATTACGAGGTCACAATCACGGATGTAATGGATGGAGAGGATGGAAAAGACGGGGAACAGGGTCCGCAAGGTGAGAAAGGAGAGCAAGGCGAACAGGGACCTCCGGGTCCACAAGGCGCTCCGGGATTGGATGGTATACAGGGTCCAAAAGGGGATCAGGGAATCCCGGGACCTCAAGGAAATACAGGTGCTACTGGACCGCAGGGACCAGCCGGACAGTCCACCTATTTCCATATCAAGTATTCCTCAGTTGCGAATCCTACATTAAGTAGCCAGATGACGGAAACGCCGTCTACATACATTGGTACTTACGTAGATTCTGCTCAAGCGGATAGCACGGATCCAAAGAAATATACCTGGTCACGCTTCCAAGGACTCCAAGGGCCACAGGGAACGCAGGGCATACCTGGAACGAACGGCACAAACGGCAAGACAAGTTATCTGCACATTAAATATTCCAACGATGGAGGTAAAACGTTTACCGGGAACAGCGGAGAAGATGTGGGAACGTATATCGGTACTTGTGTGGATTACAATCAGTCCGATCCTACAAGTGTTGGATCTTATAAGTGGGCGAAGATTAAAGGAGAACAGGGGGAACGTGGGCTACAAGGGCTGCAAGGAGAAAAAGGCGAACAGGGGATTCCTGGAACAGCTGGTGCGAATGGAAAGACCAGTTATTTCCACATCAAGTATTCTTCTGTGGCAAAGCCGACAACGTTCAGTCAGATGACAGAGACGCCGTCTGCTTATATTGGAACTTATGTGGACTTTGTACAGGAAGATTCTACAGATCCTGCAAGATATACCTGGTCGCAGTTTAAAGGATCGCAAGGCGTAAAAGGAGATCAGGGAATTGCTGGTAAGAATGGTGCAGATGGGAAAACAAGTTATTTACATATCGCCTACGCAAACAGCGCAGATGGAAAGACAGGGTTTGATGTTTCGAATAGCGCTGGGAAGTTTTATATTGGACAGTATACAGATTTCACGCAAGCGGATTCTACAGACCCGACGAAATACGCATGGACAAAAATCAAAGGCGAAAATGGAAAAGACGGAACAAACTCAAGAAGCTACATCCTGGAAGCGTCCGATACCGCTATTAAAAAAGGTGCAGACGGAGCTTTAACACCATCTAAAATAACATTCCGGTCGTTTTATCGAGATGGAGACAGTGCGACAAGGATACCATATAATGGTAGATTTAAAATCGAAGAGTCAACCAACGGAACATCATACTCCGTGAAATACACCTCATCTGCGAATGAAAGTGCAAAGGAGTATACACCGACTGCAACTGCGAAAATACTCCGTTGCACGCTTTACGGCGCAGGCGGGACTATAAATGCTTTGGATACACAGAGTGTTGTTGTGCTTACGGATGTGGATAATTTGAAAATCGGTGGTAGAAACATACTGAAAAATAGTAAAAACGGGATTGTTTGTACTAGGACAGACCATTCATCAACAACTACTCCAGGTGCGACAATTACTACGAAAGCCACAGGTAAAGGTAGCGCTTATGGATGGATTGAAGGTTTTTATACAACCCCGGTAACGGAACTGTCGAAACGTGTAGGGACTGAATTTGCGTTCTCACTCGATGTTAAAATAACCGGTTCGTTTACCAATCTGCGTACGAAGGTTGATTTTAGGGATACCAGTCATAATAGTAGTATTTTTAGTAACTTTATTGGTATTAATGGTTTAAAAGTAGGAAAATGGACAAGGGTTTCCGGTGTGGCTTCTGTTAAAGAGGTTGCAAACGTTACGGCAACTCGTTCGCTATTCTTATTTGATTGGAGTAATTCAACTGTCGGATCTACGATCGAATATCGAAATCTACAGCTAGAAGAAGGTAATAAATCAACAGCATGGACACCGGCTCCAGAGGACATAGAAACTTTAGTAGTAACATTGTCCAACGATTCCCAAACAGTAGCAACAGACACAAACGGAAACGGTGGAAACTTTGTAGATTGCTCTACAAAAGTGCAGGTTTACAACGGCACACAGGACGTTTCAAAAGTCGCTACTTACACCGTAACAAAATCTTCCGGAATTGCTGGTACATGGGATTTAAGTACACGTACTTACAAGGTATCCGCTCTATCTACGGATAACGGATGGGTTGACATTAAAGTAACATACAACGGAAATTCTATCACAAGACGGTTTACGGTTTCGAAATCGAAACAGGGCGCACAGGGAGCAACGGGACCTCGAGGTGATAATGGACCACAAGGGCCTGCGGGGTCATCTGGAAGAGGGATAAAAACTATTACAGAATATTATTTGATTTCTTCCGCAAAAACAGGAATTACAACAGCGTCAAGCGGTTGGAGTACATCAGTTCCGACGATGACAGCAACAAATAAATACTTGTGGAACTATGAAAAATTTACGTTTACAGATAATACCACAGCGACCACTACGCCAAAAATAATCGGGATATACGGAGACAAAGGAACAACAGGAGCTACTGGTCCGCAAGGACCTCAAGGAAATGCAGGTGCAACAGGTCCCCAGGGGCCACAAGGAGCGACTGGAAACGGAATAAAGTCTATCACGAATTATTATCTTGCAACGGCAAGCGGAAGTGGCGTGTCAGCGTCCACATCAGGATGGACTACAACTGTACAAGAAATAACAGTGTCAAAAAAATATCTGTGGAATTATGAAGTTGTTACCTATACAAATGGTAGCACGTATCAATCAGCACCATGTATCATCGGAGCATATGGTGATAAGGGAGCGACCGGTGCTACAGGAGCAACAGGACCAAGTGGCATAATTGTATCTTCTACGGCTCCGTCAAATCCTAAAGTTGGCCAGTTATGGCAAACGGCATCCGGTCAGCCGATCAAGCGGTGGGATGGAAGTAGGTGGGTGATCCATTATATTTCTGTTGATAACTTAAACGCACAGACTTTAAGTGCGATAGCGGCAGATCTTGGAACTGTAACTGCCGGACTTATTAAGGATAAGAATGGAACAATGCTTATCGATGTTACATCCGGAAAGATTATTAGCAAGAAAATCGTGCAAGGAGCAGTGGAAAATGTTGCGTCATTGAGTAATGCGTATTTGGCTTTCTCCGGTAAGGCTCCGACAACAGATCGAGCTACTATGAGCGTGAACTTGCAAAACATCATGTTTACAAATGAAAATACAAGAAAAGCAACGACAATCCAGTTTGAGGATGAAATGATATATGCAAGAAATTCTGTATCCCCACGTATAAGCATATATGCGTATCGCAATTACGATTCCGGCACCGTGAAAGGTCCATATACAAGTGCAAACTCCAATAATAACATCCGCGTGGAACTAAAAAGAAGAGGATTTATGGTAACATGCAAGATCACAATGCTTGCACAATTTCCAGGAAGTGGCGAATACGGGCCATTCAACGAGGTGAAAATTCCAGTAGGATATCGACCGGTTGTGGATTTCTTTGCTCCCTATAGTGAAGTTGTAGGATCTAACATATTTGGAACGGGAAGATACGGCATAGGAAAAGATGGGGGGATCAAGATTTATGTGGAGAATGCCGCATGGACAGAACGTCACGCAGCGTTTACGTGGATTACAGATGATTGATTAAAGGAGCAAATATGGAGATAAGAGCAAGACCCTCACGGTCTTATTTTTATACTTAAAAATAAATGGAGGAAAGACATGACAGAAAATGAAGTAGAAGTGAAACTTGCAGAGCACGGAAAAGAAATCGGCTCATTAAAACACCGAATGAAAGAAGCAGAGGACGTTGTGAATGTGGTACATCAACTGGCGCAAGAAATGGTAGGGTTGACCAAGGAGGTTGGATTTATGAACCAGACCCTTGTGCAGTTGACCGCAAAGGTGACGCATCTTGAGCAGACACCGGCTAAACGGTGGGACGTAGTAGTAACCGCACTGATCGGAGCTGTGATTGGTGGAATAGTAGCGATGTATCTGTAAAGGAGAATGAAAAATGAAGAAGATTAACTGGATTGTAAGAATTAAAAACAAGGCATTCTGGGTTGCACTGATCCCGGCAATCTTACTGTTGATACAGGCAATTGCGGCAGTGTTTGGGCTTAACATCAACCTTGGAGACCTTGGTGATAAGCTATTAACCGTAATCAATGCGCTCTTTGCAGTGCTGGCGATCCTCGGTGTAGTGGTAGACCCAACAACACCTGGAACAGGAGATTCGGAGAGGGCACTTACATATAAATAGATTCAGGAGAGCTTGGAAACAGGCTCTCTTTTGTTGTGCGACATCGCACAGGAAGGAGAAGAATGATTATGAAATTTGAACAGGCATTAAAAGCAATGAAGAACGGAGAAAAAGTAAAACTGCCATCTTGGGGTGGCTATTGGTATTGGGATTCGGACAAGGAAACGGTAATGATTCAATGTAGACCACAGGACAGTGATAATGGAGAATTACTTGATATCAGAGAAACACAGAGGGTTGAGTACACTCTTCTCAATGTGGCATCTGACGAATGGGAGATTGCAGACGAAAAGAATTGCCCGGTACTTGGTGGAATTGCAACATTTTCATTTGGTGAAGCAATCAAATATATGAAACGTGGAATGAAAGTGAAACGTAAAGGCTGGAACGGAAAGAGTCAGTACATTCAGCTTGCTACCGGAATCTCATATAAGGCTGCATCTGGGGAGGTTGTGAATTGTGAACATGAAGCCATTGGTAATATGGCAGTAGCTTTTGTCGGTACATCTGGTGTACAAATGGGATGGCTCGCATCACAAGCTGATATGCTGGCAGATGATTGGGTATTTGTAGATTAATTGTGCGACATCGCACAGAGAGGAGAAAATATGAGTATTTGTCGTGGAGTAGCAGGAAACAGAGGAAGAAATCCGGTAGGAATCTTTTTTCACAATGACGCTGGAAGCAAGAACGCCAATGCAGAATTTTACAGAAATTGGTTACAGACACATCCGCTTGAAAATGGATTTGCGCACTATTATGTAGCACAGGATGGCATCTTACAGGCAGAGGATGACTGGAATTGCGCTTGGCACTGCGGAGACGCAAACGGGAACTTAAATTATCTTGGCATCGAAACGTGTCAGAGTATGGGTGATCTGGATGTATTTAAAGCAAATGAGGAAAAAGCATTGCAGCTGGCAGCACAGAAGTGCAAGCAATATGGAATCACACCAAGTACAAGCACAATCAGATTGCACCAGGAGGTGTATGCCACATCATGCCCTCACAGATCTGTGGAGATTCACGGTGGCAGGGAAGCTACAAAATCCTACTTTATTAAACGGATTAAGGAGTACATGGGTGGTAATGTCACGCCGCCAACTTATGTATCTGGAGGACAGGCGCAGGCTCAAGCTGCACAGAGACAGCCGGAAGTAGTATTTACTTACGCCGTCAAACTGGAAGACGGTACAATCTTACCATTTGTCCGCAATCTCACAGACTTTGCCGGGATACAGGGTAAGCGCATCACGGATGTAGCTATTAAGGTAGACAAGGGATCCGTAAAATACAGAGTTCATGTGATCGGAAGAGGGTGGCTACCTTATGTGACAGGATGCAACTGGAAAGATCACAATAATGGTTATGCCGGTACAGGACAGCCGATTGACGCAATCGAGGTGTACTACAATACTCCAGCGGATTATGCCGCAAAATACGGCTACCAGAAAGCCCAGTACCGTGTCAGCCCTGTAAATGGAGCTTACTGGTCATGGCAGTATGATAACGGGACTGGAAACGGACAGGACGGATATGCAGGAGCGTTCGGACAGGCAATTGATCGGTTCCAGTTGTTCTAACAAAATCCCCTCGGAGAGCAGATCTCTGAGGGGTGAATATTGTACCATTTTTACTTCTTTATAATAGGTAGAAAAATAATTGTACGCTCTTGAGAAAAGGTTGACGCAGTGGGGGTCAAAGGAGCTGGGAGATCAGGGCTATACTCCGATTGAGATTCTTCGCTATTTTTATGGAAGTGATATGTATATCAACACAGCAGAAGAAATTTCCGGAATCCCGTCTTCCTGGCCGGGCTACACACTGGAAAACGGGGCAAGCGGAGCAAAGGTGCGTCAGCTTCAGGAACAGCTCAATGTGATCGCGGGGGCGTATCCGGCGCTGCCAAAGATTCAGACGGACGGAGTGTATGGACCGGCAACTGCGGAGGCGGTCAGAAAGTTTCAGGAAATTTTTGGTCTGCCGCAGACAGGAACCGTGGATTACCGGACCTGGTATAAGATTTCACAAATTTATGTGGGAGTTTCCAGAATCGCAGAATTGAATTAGGAATGATTCCGTGTGAAAAATTCTTGACATCGAGAAAATTCTTTTTTATAATCAACTGGTACTACCAGTTGGTTATAAGGGAGAATGAGAAAATGAAAATATTGAGACAATTTGTAATCATCCTGCTGATTTCTTTTTTGGGAGAACTGTTAAAAGCTGCGCTGCCATTACCTGTTCCGGCAAGCGTGTGGGGGCTTATCCTTATGCTGGCGGCATTGAAAACAGGGGTGCTCAAGCTGAGTCAGGTTTCTGATGCGGCAGTCTTTTTGATCGAGATCATGCCGGTCATGTTTATTCCTGCAGGAGTCGGTCTTTTGAATGCATGGGGAGTATTGAAGCCCGTGTGGATTCCAATCAGGGTGATCACGGTCGTGACTACGGTCCTTGTAAAAGTGACGCAGGCTGTCATACAGAATAGCAAAAAGAAGAAAGAGAAAGCAGAACAGGAGACAGTAAGATGAGAGAGTTTTTAGTACATTCCGTATTTTTCGGTGCAGCAGTCAGTCTGGTCGGTTACGAGGTGGGGCTGCTTTTAAAACGAAAGTTCAAGATGGCAATTTTTAATCCGCTTTTGATCGCCATTTTGTGTGTTATGGCGATTCTGACAGTAGGGGATATTTCTTATGATGATTACAATCAGGGTGCACAGTATTTGAGTTACCTGCTCACGCCGGCAACCGTTTGTCTGGCAGTTCCGTTATATCAGCAGTTAAATCTACTGAAAAAGAATTTAAAAGCAGTAGCGGCGGGAATCTTATCCGGAGTTTTGACAAGTATACTCAGTGTTCTTGGCCTATCTTATTTATTCGGGCTTTCTCATGATATGTATGTGACACTGCTTCCGAAATCAATTACAACAGCAATTGGAATGGGAGTGTCGGAAGAACTTGGGGGAATTGTTACGATCACCGTTGCAGTGATCATCATTACCGGAGTACTGGGAAATATAATCGCAGATGTGGTGTACCGGGTATTTCGGATCAAAGAACCAGTGGCAAAAGGGCTGGCACTGGGAACCGCTTCCCATGCAATTGGAACTGCAAAAGCCATGGAGATGGGGCCGGTAGAAGGAGCTATGAGTAGTTTGGCTATTGCAGTGGCAGGACTTTTAACGGTGATTTTTGCATCTGTTTTTGCAGGATGTTTATAAGGGGGTAAAATATATGAGACATATTATCATTACCATTGGGAGACAATCCGGAAGCGGTGGAAGAAAAATCGGAGAACGTCTGGCAGAGAAACTTGGAATTCCATGCTATGGAAAATCGGAACTTCAAAAGATTGCAGAAGGTACGGATGATTATGAAGAGGTGCAGTCATTTTATGAGGAAGAGCCGGTAAACAGTTTATTATATGCCATTGCTATGAGCCAGTTTGAACAGGAGGTCGGACGGATTCCGTTTCGAAGAATCCGGGAGCTGGCATCGAAAGAGTCCTGCATTATAATAGGAAGATGCGCAGGCCATATTTTCAGAGAAGATCCGGAAGCAGTCCGTGTCTTTATCCATGCAGACCCCAAGATCCGTGTGCAGAGAATCATGGAGCGGGAAGGACTTTCCGAGACAAAGGCAAAGAAATTTCTGGAGGATACAGACAGCAGACGAGCTTCTTTCCATAAATATTATACAAAGCAGGAGTGGGGACTGGCACAGGATTACGAACTGTGTCTGGACAGCGGCGTTTTGGGGATCGAAGGTACAGTTGAGGTATTGACAGAATATTTAAGATTCAGAGGTTTTTTAGGGAATGAATGAGAAAACATATGAGAGAGTGATCGAATATCTGAAACAGCAGATACAAGAAGGAAAACTTTCCTGCGGAAGCAAGATCCCATCTGAGCGGGAGCTGGCGGCAAGTCTGAATCTGGGACGAAATTCTGTCCGGGAGGCGCTTCGCACAATGGAACATACCGGAATGCTGGAGAGCAGACAGGGCAAAGGAAATTTTCTGGTGAATATGCCGCAGAAAAGTCTGGGAAATGTGTTTTCCATGATGCTGCTCACCGGACAGAGCAACTACAGGGAAGTCAGCCGAATCCGGCGAATCCTGGAGCAGGAGGCATTTGTACAGGCAGTGCGGTTGAAAAATCCGGAAGTTTTAAAGAGGCTGAAAGCAGAAATCAAAGAGATGCAGATACCGGAAAAGACCGCAGAGCATGACCGAAGATTCCATCAGGAGCTGATCCGTGCAGGAGAGAATCAATTGCTTGTCGCAGTGATGGAATCTTTGTCCGGTCTTTGTGAAGAAGAAATCGCACATGTACAAAACGAAGCAAAAAATGAGGACTGGTGCCAGATCCATGAAGAAATTGTAAATGCCCTGGAAGAAGGAAATATGGAAAAAGGGCTGAAATGGATTCGCAGGCATTACGATAAAATTGATGACACTTTAATTTTCTAAAAACAGGTTGAAATATTCCCGGGTATGTAGTATAATCTTTACAATTTGAGAAAATTTACGAAGGGATAAGGTGAACAGATGAAGGCATTTCTGATTTTAGAAGATGGAACCGTGTTTACAGGAACAAGCATTGGTTCGACAAGAGATATGATTAGTGAAATCGTGTTTAATACCTCCATGACAGGATATTTAGAGGTGTTGACAGACCCTTCTTATGCGGGACAGGCAGTCGTAATGACGTATCCGTTGATTGGGAATTATGGAATCACACCGGACATGGAATCAAGAAAAGCATGGCCGGATGGTTATATTGTAAGAGAGCTGTCTCGTATGCCAAGCAATTTCAGATGTGAAGGTACGATTCAGGACTTTTTGAAAGAGCAGGATATTCCTGGAATCGCAGGCGTGGACACACGTGCTCTGACAAAGATTTTACGGGAAAAAGGTACCATGAATGGTATGATTACTACAAATGAAAATTACAATCTGGAAGAGATTCTTCCAAAGCTGAAGGCCTACACAGTAGGTGATGTTGTTTCTAAAGTAACATGCAGCGAGAAATATGTTCTGGAAGGAACAGGAAAGAAAGTAGCACTGCTGGATTTAGGAGCAAAAAATAATATTGCCAAATCTTTAAATCAGCGTGGTTGCGAAGTGACTGTATACCCGGCCCACACAACTGCAGAAGAGATCATTTCATCGAATCCTGACGGAATCATGTTGTCAAACGGCCCTGGAGACCCGGCAGACTGCACCTCTATTATTGAAGAAATCAAAAAATTGTACAATACAGATATTCCGATCTTTGCAATTTGCCTTGGACATCAGCTCATGGCTCTTGCTACAGGTGCGACTACACACAAGTTAAAATATGGACATCGCGGCGGAAATCATCCGGTGAAAGACCTTCAGACAAATCGTGTATACATTTCTTCCCAGAACCACGGCTATGTGGTAGATGCAGAAAATGTAGATCCAAATGTGGCAGTGCCTGCATTTACGAATGTCAACGATGGAACAAACGAGGGACTTGCCTATGTCGGAAAGAACATCTTTACCGTACAGTTCCATCCGGAAGCATGCCCGGGACCACAGGATTCCGGTTACCTGTTTGACAGATTCATTGAGATGATGGGAGGAGCGAAATAATGCCAAGAGACAGTCGTATTAAAAAAGTATTAGTAATTGGGTCCGGTCCGATCATCATCGGACAGGCAGCAGAGTTTGACTATGCAGGAACACAGGCATGCCGTTCTTTGAAAGAAGAGGGGATTGAAGTTGTTCTGTTAAACTCCAACCCGGCGACGATCATGACAGATAAAGATATCGCAGATAAAGTATATATCGAGCCATTGACAGTAGAAGTTGTGGAACAGCTGATTTTAAAAGAGCAGCCGGACAGCGTACTTCCGACACTGGGAGGACAGGCCGGTCTGAACCTGGCAATGGAACTGGAAGAGGCAGGATTTTTAAGAAAACACAATGTCCGCCTGATCGGTACAACTTCTGAGACGATCAAAAAGGCAGAGGATCGTCTGGAATTTAAAGCAACGATGGAAAAGATCGGAGAACCGGTTGCAGCTTCTCTGGTCGTAGAAAACGTAGAAGATGGTCTTGCATTTGCGAATAAGATCGGATATCCGGTTGTACTTCGTCCGGCATACACACTGGGAGGAAGCGGCGGCGGTATCGCACATGATTCTGAACAGCTGGTGGAGATCCTGGAAAACGGACTTCGTCTTTCCCGTGTAGGACAGGTTCTGGTAGAGCGTTGTATTGCAGGATGGAAAGAGATTGAGTACGAAGTAATGCGTGACGGAAACGGAAACTGCATTACGGTATGTAATATGGAAAATATTGACCCGGTTGGTGTGCATACAGGAGACAGTATCGTTGTGGCACCGTCACAGACGTTGGGGGACAAAGAATACCAGATGCTGCGTACTTCCGCTTTAAATATTATCAGTGAGCTGAATATCACGGGTGGATGTAACGTACAGTATGCTCTGCACCCGGAGACATTTGAATACTGTGTAATCGAGGTAAACCCGCGTGTAAGCCGTTCTTCTGCACTGGCTTCCAAAGCGACAGGATATCCGATCGCGAAGGTTGCAGCAAAGATTGCCCTTGGTTATACACTGGATGAGATCAAAAACGCGATTACACAGAAGACATATGCAAGCTTTGAGCCAATGCTGGACTACTGCGTGGTAAAACTTCCGAGACTTCCATTTGATAAGTTTATCAGTGCGAAGAGAACACTGACAACACAGATGAAAGCGACCGGAGAGGTGATGAGTATCTGCGATAACTTTGAAGGTGCGTTGATGAAAGCCATCCGCTCTCTGGAGCAGCATGTAGACAGCCTCATGTCTTATGATTTCACAGATCTGTCTGTGGAAGAACTGACAGAGCAGCTGGAGATCGTGGATGATATGCGTATGTGGAGAATCGCAGAAGCAATCCGCCGCGGTGTAAGCTACGAAAAAATTCACGAGATCACACAGATCGATGAGTGGTTCATTGATAAATTTGCAATCATTGTGGAGATGGAAAATGCACTGAAATCAGAAGAGCTGACACCGGAGTTGTTAAAAGAAGCAAAACGGATGGAGTTCCCGGATAACGTGATCGCACAGTTGACAGGAAAGACAGAGCGTGAGATTCACGATATGCGTCATGCAAACGGCATTGTTGCAGCATACAAGATCGTAGATACGTGTGCAGCAGAATTTGCAGCAGAGACACCATACTACTATTCTGTATATGGAAGTGAGAACGAAGTAGAAGAGACTCGTGATAAGAAAAAAGTTCTGGTACTTGGATCCGGTCCGATCCGTATCGGTCAGGGAATCGAGTTTGATTTCTGTTCTGTGCACTGTACATGGGCATTTGCAAAAGAAGGTTACGAGACAATTATCGTGAACAACAATCCGGAGACGGTAAGTACAGACTTTGACATTGCAGACAAGCTGTATTTTGAGCCATTGACTCCAGAAGATGTAGAGAGCATTGTGGATATCGAAAAACCAGACGGTGCAGTCGTACAGTTTGGTGGACAGACAGCGATCAAGCTGACTGAAGCTCTGATGAAGATGGGAGTTCCGATCCTTGGAACTTCTGCAGAGAATGTAGACAAAGCAGAAGACCGTGAATTATTCGATGAGATCCTGGAAGAGTGCGAGATTCCACGTCCGACAGGAGGAACGGTGTTTACTGCAGAAGAAGCCAAAGAAGTTGCAAACAGACTTGGATATCCGGTTCTGGTAAGACCTTCTTACGTATTGGGTGGACAGGGAATGCAGATTGCGATCAATGACAATGATATCGATGAATTTATCGGAATCATCAACAGAATCGCACAGGATCATCCGATTCTGGTGGATAAATATTTACAGGGAAAAGAAATCGAGGTCGATGCAGTTTGTGACGGCGAAGACATTCTGATTCCTGGAATCATGGAACACATTGAGCGTGCAGGAATCCATTCCGGAGACAGTATCTCTGTATATCCGGCACAGAGCCTGACGCAGAAAGCAAAAGACAAGATTGCAGAGTATACAAGAAGACTTGCAAAATCTCTCCATGTCATCGGTCTGATCAATATTCAGTTCATCGTATGTGGAGAAGATGATGTGTATGTCATTGAAGTAAATCCTCGTTCCAGCCGTACGGTTCCTTATATCAGTAAAGTAACTGGAATTCCGATCGTACCGCTTGCATCCAAAGTGATCATCGGAAACAAGATCAAAGAACTGGGATACACACCGGGACTGCAGCCGGAAGCAGATTACGTGGCAGTGAAGATGCCGGTATTCTCCTTTGAGAAGATCCGCGGTGCAGACATCAGCCTTGGACCTGAAATGAAATCCACAGGAGAATGTCTGGGAATTGCCAAGACATTTGACGAGGCACTTTATAAAGCATTCCTTGGAGCAGGAATCAAACTGCCGAAGTTCAAGAACATGATCATGACAGTTCGTGACGAAGACAAACCGGAGGCAGTGGAGATCGGACGCAGATTCGAAAAGATTGGATACCGTATCTTTGCTACAAAGAGCACGGCAGAAGCGCTGAACGCAGCAGGCGTGAAAGCAATTCCGGTCCGCAAGATCGAGCAGGAGTCGCCAAACCTTCTGGATCTCATTTTAGGACACGAGATCGATCTGGTCATCGACATTCCGGCGCAGGGGGCAGAGCACTCCAGAGACGGATTTGTCATCCGAAGAAACGCTATTGAGACGGGGGTCAATGTACTGACAGCGATCGATACCGCTGAGGCGCTGATCACCAGTCTTGAAAATACAGATATTAAAAAACTGACACTGATCGATATTGCGACAGTACAGTAGACAAAAGATGGTCGGGACGAAAGTTCCGATCATTTTTTGTTATAAAATAGAACCCAACATTTGGATATGTTTTTCCAACATTACAGTCTGGCAGTCCCCCTCGAAATCTTTATAATAAAAAATAGAAACAGGAGAGGAGAACCAGAAATATGAGCATTTGTTATCACGAAGGATCCCGGGAATTTCATCTTTACAACAAAGAAATCAGCTATCTGATCACCATCTTAAAAAATGGACAGTTAGGACAGCTGTATTTTGGGAAAAAGCTGCATGACAGGGAGAGTTTTTCCCATCTGCTGGAGCTGCGTCACCGCCCAATGGCTGTATGTACTTACGAAGGGGATTCCACATTCTCGATGGAACATATCAAGCAGGAATATCCGTCCTATGGAGCAGGGGATATGCGGTATCCGGCGGTGGAGATTCTGCAGGAGAATGGAAGCCGTATCACGAATTTTGTGTATCAGACACATCGGATTTATGACGGGAAGCCCGCGCTTGCAGGAATGCCGGCTACCTATACCGAAGATTCCAAAGAGGCACAGACACTGGAAATCGAACTGAAAGATGAGCTGATCCACACCACACTGATCTTGTACTATACGATTTTTGAAGAGCTTCCGGTGATTACAAGAAGTGCAAAGGTGATTTACCACGGAGCAGAGAAGATCGTGCTGGAGAGGGCAATGAGCTGCAGTGTGGATCTGCCCGATCACGACTATCAAATGATCGAACTGACCGGAGCCTGGGGAAGAGAGCGTGCGGTGACTGAGCGAAAGCTGCAGTATGGAATTCAGGGAATTTACAGTATGCGCGGATGCAGCAGCAGTAACTTTAATCCGTTTCTGGCACTGCGGCGGTACAATCCCACGGAAGCGTGCGGTTAAGTGTTTGGTTTCAGTGTTGTTTACAACGGGAATTTTCTGGCGCAGGCAGAGGTGGATACATACGATGTCACAAGAGTGACGCTGGGAATTCATCCGGACCGGTTTTCCTGGGAGATGAAAAACGGAGATGAGTTTCAGACACCGGAGGCGGTGATGGTCTATTCCGATCGCGGACTGAACGGGATGAGTCAGGCATTCCACAGTCTGTATCGTGCACGCCTGGCAAGAGGATACTGGAGAGACCGACCGAGACCGATTCTCATCAATAACTGGGAAGCGACTTATTTTGATTTCGATGAGCAAAAGATCCTTCAGATCGTACGCACGGCGAAACGGCTTGGAATCGAATTGTTTGTACTGGATGACGGATGGTTCGGAAAACGGGAGGATGATCATTCTTCTCTGGGAGACTGGTATCCGAATCTGGAAAAGCTGCCGGATGGCCTTGCCGGAATCGCGCAGAAGGTAGCGGCAGAAGGCATGAAATTCGGTCTCTGGTTTGAGCCGGAAATGGTCAACAAGGACAGCAATCTTTATAGAGAGCATCCGGACTGGATCTTGTCTACTCCGGGACGTCATATTTCCCATGGAAGAAATCAGTATATTCTGGATTTTTCCAGAGCCGAAGTGGTGGATGCCATTTATGGACAAATGGAAAAAATCCTGGAGGATGCGCCGATTTCTTATATCAAATGGGATATGAACCGCTGTATGTCAGAAGTATACTCCCATACAGCCAGTGCCGCAGATCAGGGTAAGGTCATGCATCAGTATATTCTGGGTGTTTATCGGTTATATGAGAAGCTGACTGCCAGATTCCCTGAAATTTTGTTTGAAGGCTGCAGTTCAGGTGGAAATCGTTTTGATCTGGGAATATTAAGTTATTTCCCGCAGATCTGGGCGAGCGATAATACTGACGCACTGTGCCGTACC
>OGIZ01000161.1_pt1 | contig 57281 bp, 65 predicted proteins | sample 1571911 | NCBI WGS metagenome assembly OGIZ01 (sample SAMEA2582108, study PRJEB24529) | metagenome | biome: Human gut stool | place: China | collected 2011 | reverse complement strand
GAATTGTCACTAGAAATTATTTGCTTATAAAATTATCTAATATTAATCCTATTATAGAAACAAGTAATCCTAATAAAGTACCTACTCCAAAGATAATATTAAACCAAAATTGAAGATTATTTCTTTTTTCAATTTTCTTATTTTTTTCATCTTCCATAAGAATTAATTCCAGTTTATCTTTTAAATTTAATTCATCTCTTAATTCTAATTTAATATCTTTCAATAAATATGTATAATCTTTAATATCATAAATAAAGTAATTATTGTTATATCCTTCATTACTTAATTCCTTTTTTAGTTCATTTAACTCTCTACTTTTCATACCTTTTGTATCAATAAAAATCTTATATGTATCTAACTTATCCTTTTCATTACTTTGTTTTAATATATGTCTTATACTATTATCTATTTGTATTTTTTTCATCTTCTGCTTTGCTAAACTATTATCTTTAACTAAAATTTTATTTTTTTTATTTTCATAATCTACTAAATTCCTTAATAAATCATATTGTAATTTATCTAATTCAGCCTTTAAATTAATATATTTAATAATTAATTTAAATTGTTGTCCTATTGAAATATATGCTTCAGCTGCTACCTCTTTTTCTAATTTATTTTCATTAATATTCATAATTTCTTTTTTAAAATTATTTTTATCAATTTCATGGAATTTTTTTGACAAAATTTTATATCGATATAAAATTTTTTCATTTATTTGTATATTATTATTGTTTATAAATTTAATTAATTCATCTAAATAATAAACACTTTCTCTAGTTGTTTTATGAATTTTCCAATAATCATTTAAAACATCAACACTTATTAAATTTTCATGTAAAATCAAAATAATGTCCTCCATTCAAAATATACATATTTTAAATTATAAAATTTTTATAAATAAAAAAATAGCATGTTATATGCTATTTTAATTTTCTAACTTATCTAAAACATATAGACATATAGAATAATATAAACTTCTATCTTTATATGACTTATGCATACTAGCAAAGCTTCTTATTATGCTTCTAAAACCAAGTATTATTGTCATAGCCCAAAATCCTACAATAACAACTCTTACTATTATAGATACTAAGTTAAATCCATCTTTAAATATATTTTTTAAAACTTCTATAATTTCAGGTGTAAATGGTGTTACCATCATAGTTATAAATATAGTTACTAAATTATTTACTGCTGGTGAATCATAATATGTTCTTTCTGATTCTAAAAGTAGCCTTTCTTTACTAAAATCTAATGTCCCTTCTTCTAATCTTTTTAAGTAATAAGTTAAAATATCCTCATATATTTTGTCTATTTCTTTCCTTTTTTTAAAATTTTTCATATTTTCTTCATGTAAATTCTTCATTTTTACCATACTTTCATATTTAACTATCTCATATCTTTTATTGAATTACCATCTATAACTCTAGACTTTTCAACATTTAGTACATTTCCATCTTCTCCTACATTACCATATTCTAATACAACATTACATCCTGGAAACATTATTCCTTTTGTCTTATCATTTTCATCAATCAATATGAACCAATTCAAGCCTGAATCTTTGATATTTTCATCATAGAATTTTAATAAATCCTCATCTGTTATTTTTTCTGGATTATATTCTGCTTCTCCATATTTACCTATTTCTTTATCCCCAGTACCATTCATAACTGGTTTAGTTTCAACTTTACCAATAACACTAGAGCTTCCACATCCAATAAATAATGTCATTCCTAACATAACAATCATAAATACACTTATTAATTTTTTCACTACCTCTCCTCCTAACAGTTATATTCATTAACATTATATAACAAATTTGTAAACAAAAAAAGTCTAGTTAGGAGTATCCCAACTAGACTTAATTATTAATCTTTAATTATATATTGTTTGGTAAACCAAGCAGTTTTATATCCATTTCCTGCATAATATGTTGCTAAAGCATAATCTCCTTCTACTCTATGTACATATAATCTTTCATTATTTTTTACATATCCCATTCTCTCTGAGTTAACTGATGGCTCATATCTAGCATCAAGCTCTGTAACTATATTAAATGATCTAGCATTAGTATCTATTTCTAAATAATTTTGATTTGAATTCACCCAAACTTTTGAACTTTCACATCCTAATGCATCTTTCCAATACTTAACTGGTAAGTAATCTTCTTTATCGCAAACCTCTGCTAAAACTTGTATTCTTTCACCTTCATATATTTCACCTAAATCATTATATTCACTACTTGGATTACTTCTTGGGTCTAATTCTACCTTTGCTCTTGCATTAGTAGGAAATGATTTATTCTCAGTTACCTTTTGACTTTCTCCATTAATAAAAATTTCTTCTGTAAATTCATCTAAATCTAAACTTCCATTTACATTTGAAGTTCCATTTTCGGAATATTGGAATCCTGCCCATTTACCCCATATAGGATTATCTCCTGGTTTATTTACTTCATAATGGGCTACCCATAATGAATACTTACCTAATCTACTATCTAATACATTTCTAGCATAGTTTGTATTACAATAAATACAAATCTCAGCTCCTATTAATCTTTCTAATTCTTCTGCTAATTTAAGAACACTATTATTTAATTCTCCATAACTTAATCCATCAGTTTGCTCCACATCTATTGCTATTTTACAATCAATATGTTTATCCCCTAAAGTTCTAACTATGTTATTAGCCTGTTCTATAGCACTTGAAGTACCTCTCCAATAATGATAAACTCCTACTTTCATTCCTGCTGCTATTGCTTTATTATAATTTTCTTCAAAGCATGGGTCTACATATCCTCTTCCCTCTGTAATTTTAATATAACAAACTTCATAGCCTCTTTCTTTTAATTGATTTAAGTTAATACCTTTTTGCCAGTTGCTTATGTCTATTCCTTTAAAATTACTATCACTTCTACTTTGCATACTAATTCCTTCTTTCTTAAAATTGTTTATATAAATAAAAGAGCATAAACTATTGTCTATGCTCTATATTTTCTCTAACACTATCTTTCTTTTTCCCATCTCTTAATTGAATCAATGCATCTTTAACCTTCTCTGGAATTGGAACTCCGAGTGATGCTGCATTCTCTAATAAACTTATTCCTTCATTCGCTATATAGAAATAACAAGCTACTGTTCTAAATACCCAATTGCCTGTATTTAAAAGTCTATCTAACATTACTGCAACAATTAAAACTATAAATATTATAGCCTTCCTAGCTATTCCTTTTAGTCCAACACTACTACTTAGCTCCTTGTTTAAATAACCTCTTGTAAGTCCTGTTATGTAGTCCAGTACCATAAATACTATTAAAACAACTAAAGGAGTGTCCCATGCTCCGAATAACCATGTAAATCCAGTTCCTAATGCTACCACTCCTAATTTTAAATAATCAAATATTCTTTCCATTTAATCATCCTCTCTAAAATCAAACAAGCAATGATAACAACTATTTTAAATTGTTATCATTGCTTGTTTTATCTTCTTTATTTTCAATTGTTTTATTTTTATCTTCTAATACTTTTATTCTTTCTTCTAATTTCTTAAATTCTTCTAGTAAAGTTAAATTATTTTCTTTAACTTTTTCATTTAGCGTAGTTATATCACCTTCATTTTTATTAACTCGTTCTGATAAACCTGTATTACTTTTATCTAAGTTATCTATAGCTTCTTTATTTGTTTTTATATTTTCTGAACTTATTCCTGCTGATTTATTTAAAAATCCTACTGCTGCTTTATTGCTTGTAGTAAGCTTTTCTACTTCATCAAGAGTTTGTTTTAAATCTCTAAAGTTAACCTCTTCTAAATTGCTTACTCTATCAATGGCCTTATTAGCTAATTCTGTAGCATTTTTATTATTTTCTGCCATGCTATCTACTTTGCTATTAATATTACTAATATCTTTACTTAAGGTTTGCTTTAAATCTCCAAGCTCTATTTCTATATATTCTTTATTGATACAATCCCATCTGTATTTTACTACTTTTCTTTTTATATCAATATTCATTTCCTTATGTCTAACAGTTACTATATCACCTAATTTCACTTTTTCTAATGCCTTAAAATCCTTATACTCTTCTGTACTACTTAAATCTAAAAAATTAATTCTATAGTTAGTTTTAGGTAAATCTATATGATCTTTACTGAATAATTCTTCTGCTTTTATTTTTAATTGTCTTTTAATTTCATCAATAGTTATACCTTTCTCAGTATCTTCTTTTAAATCTGAAAAATGATATTCTTTTACTATTGGATTTATATAATCATTTATTAATGAACTATCTACATATATTTCATCAATCATAATACTTACATCTTTAGAACTTAATCCAGTTGGAATAACTCTAGTAACCACTTCACTATTATCATCATCTTTTTCTAATCCTAAAAGATTTTTCTTATATTCAATAATCACATTATTATCTTTACCAATGCTATCATTAGCAATTATTTTAAATTTATCTCTTAGTATCTCTGCATTATACATACTTACAATACTATTTTCTTCTGTTAATATTGCTTCTACTGGATTTTTTCTTATATAATAGGCATTACTTCTTTCTATTATGTTTGATGAACAAGTGAAATTATGTTTATAAAGTGTACTATTTAAAATGTCTTCCAAAGCTTGTTGACAGGTAGCAAACTTATGCCTACAATCCATTAAAAAATTAGCTACTAAATCAAAGAAAATATGTTTAGCATAAACTATTGTAGTATCTAAATTTTCTAATACTCTATATATTCTAAAAGGTTGCTCTCCATTTGGTGTTAATACTTTTATAATATTATCCTTAACCAAATATTCACTTTTATTATCATCTGTTGGATATTCTAATTCTAAGTTATAAAGTCCATTCATAACTTCCTCAACTTCACATCTATAACAATTTTCTAATATAGCAAGTCCATTACTAATAAACTTAGTTTCTTTAGAATCATAAACTATTATATATGTTTCTTTTTCAGAATCTTTTACTTTTACATATACATCTTTTCTTAATTCACTTTTAACTGCTATTTTTACTGTACTTTCAACACTAGCCTTATTTAATTCTCTGACAATTATTTTAAAATCTTTAGTAGTTTTTTCTGTTGGTAATGGACAATTAACATATATTTTTAAATTTTTAGTAGCCATAATATATACTCCTATAATTTAGATGTAATCGTAATAATGCACTCACCATCACCAACAGCGACTATTTTTCCATCTTCTGTAACTTTACATATATCAGGATTAGAACTTTTAAAATTGCATGCTTGAAAAGTATTAGCTGGTTCTAATGTTATTGATTTTCCTATATCCCATATCATACCCTTATTCATTTCTATAAATTCACCACAAGCAACTTTTATATCAGTTGCTTTAGGAGATTTAGGGACAGAGATTTCATTTTTATCTTTATAATCATATATATCGAAATTTGTAAATATAATGTCACTTTTAGCTTTTGGGCCTTTAGCCTTATATCTCTCCCAAGGGTCTTTTTCACCTTCTACCCAAGTATTACTCTCTTTATCCCATTTTTGATTAGTCGCATGACCTATAAAAGCATATTGGCTATAATGATATTCTATATAAAGTGGGCTATCTGCACTAACTACACTTAAATAACCTGATTCACAGTAAAAAATACAGTAATAAGGATGTAGTCCTTCTGGTAGTGGTGGTAATTTCTTTAATGCCATTATAAGCACCTCCAATTTGGTTTAATTATTATTTTTTCTATATTCCCATTAATATTAATTGTATTTTTCCCTCTTATTAGTTTTGGAAATTCTCCAATCATTCTATAACTCAAATTTTCTTTCTCTTTGTAACACTCCTTAATGCTTGAATCTATAGTTATACTTCCATCTATTTTTTCTAACTGAACTTTTTTATTGTTTATTGTTAAATCTATATCTCCAGTACCAAATACAGTTATTAAAGGTTTAGATGTTTCAACTAATATTGGTGAAACTATTTCAGTTGAATTAGTTATCTCAATTTCATTATTATCTATATAATATTTATAAGGATCACATACAAAAGTAACTATAAATTTCCCTATTACCTTTAAGCTTCTCTCTATATCCTTGCACTCTATCTTCTTAACTTTATAATAAAACTTGTCATTATCTGAAAATATAAGTTTATTATCATTTATGTTATAAAGCCAATTTGCTATCTCTGCTCCTTTATTTATAAAATCATTTTCTCCTGAAATAAAATTAAGACTTACTGATATTTTAATATCATTGTAAGTCTTATAATCTCTTGTTAAACTTCCATCTCTACCTTTTAAACTTTTAAGCTCTATATTTCTTTCAGGAATAGGAATATTAGGTCTTTTTACTACCTGTATTCCTAAATCAGTATTCTTTTTATTATTGAATATAAAATAAAACACCTAATCCTCCTTTCTAAATTCTAGCTAGTTCCTCATTAACCAATGGAGCTATTATTCTAGCTAGTCTTCTTCCATCAATTTTTATGTCACTTATATGCTCTACCTGTGAAAGAGCTATAATTAATTTTTCTACTATTCTATCAGCAATAGCTTCAATATTATTTGTATTTCCTGAGCCAATTACTTTTTTTACTGAGTTAGTAACTAATGAATCTAATTTGCTTAATGGAATTACAGCTTCATGTTCTTTTCCTTCTCCCACTAAGGCCATAGTTGCTTTAGTTACTATTCCCCCTTCTGCTAAAGCTGGTATCTGTGGAATATGAACTCCAAAATGTTTTCCACCTAAGCCTGGTACCCAATCAGGTATATCAAAACTTAATTTATTAACTCCCCTAATCGCCATATTAATCCCACTTATTGCAGCATTAATTGGAGATTTAATAACTCCACCTATTGCTCCAAATATAGAACAAACTATATCTTTTAATCCTCCAAATACTTCTCTCCAGTTCCCTGTAAATACACCTTTAAAAAATCTAATTAATCCATTAAATACACCTTTAACACCATTTATTATAGATTTTGTTTGATTTAAAAAAGAATTAATAGGAACACCTAACAAACCAAATGTTTGTGTCCAATCCCTACTAAATACACCTTTAAAGAAACTAGAAAATCCAGAAAATATAGATTTTATAGAACTCCAAACAGAATTTACTCCATTTCTAAACCATTCACACTTTGTATATAGAGTTATAAAAGTTGTAGCTAATGCTACTAATAATGTTATTACAATTCCTATTGGATTCATTGATAAAGCTAAATTCAAAGCTTTTTGTGCTACTGTCATTGCCTTAGTTGCCGTTGTTACTGCAATCTGTGCTACTTTATAAGCCAACATCTTTGTTTTATTAGCTACCCATATAGCTCCATTTTTAATAGCTTCTGCACTATTTATTATTATGGACTTTGTAAAATTAGCCATTGTTTTTATTCCATTTAATAATCCTTTTCCTAAGGCAACTAATCCTTTTCCAGCACTTTTTATAAGTTCTAAAGTAAATTTCCCTAATGATTTTGTAACATTAACTATTCCTTTTCCAAAGTTCTTTATACCTTGTGTAGTGGTTGTTATAAGATTTTTACTAAAACTTCCTATACTCTTAATCCCATTTGTAATTCCTTTTTTAAATATACCTAAAGCATTAGTACCATTTTTAATACCATTTGCAAAATTCTTTATAGCTCCTACACCATTTTTAGTAGTCTTAATCATATTTTTAGTAAATTCTATGTTACTTTTTATTCCTGTAGCTAATTTACTAAAACCACTTAATAATAAATTAGCTCCGACAAAAGATGCTCCAAAGCCAACTACTAATTTCTTTTGTCCTAAAGACATTTTATTAAATAAAGTAGTAACTTTACTTAAGCCTTGTGCTGCTAAGGATACAAATGGAGCTATAACATCTCCAAATCCTATTAAAGCATTTTTTCCTTGATTTAAAGCTGCTGTTAAAGAGTATTGAGTTGTACTACTCATTTTTTTAAATGCTTTTTCTGTAGCACCTGAACTATCATTCATCTGCTTTAACATATTATTAAAATCTTTACCACCATTTTCACTTAATAGTAATGCTGCCTTACCAGCCTCTGCACTACCAAACATATCTGATAATGATTTTTTATTTTTCTTAGCATATTCATCCATGCTATTTAAAACATCTCCAACACTCTTACCGTTTTTTATAAGTTCAGGAAATGTCTTTCCAGTTGCACTTTGCAAAGCCTTACTTGCTACAGTTCCACTTTTACCTAATTCATTAAGCATAGAGTTCATATAAGTAGTAGTCTCTGCACTTTTAACACCTTTAGCAGTCATTATTGCATAACCACTAGCAACTTGACTTAAATTTACTCCTAAAGACTTTGCAGTTGGTATAACCTTACCCATATCAGAAGATAATTCTCCAACTGTAACTTTACCTAAGTTTTGAGTTTGAATAAGAGTATCACTTACTTTAGTTACTTCACTTGCTTTCATTCCATATGAGTTTAATATTGTAGTCAAAATATCCAAAGATTGTCCTGCTTCTGCAAATCCTGCCTTAGCTAACTTGGTTGAGTTACTAACAAAGTTAACCGCATCACCAGTTTTTTGTCCAGCTGATATAGCATCATATACGTTATTAGCTATTTCATCAGAACTTATTCCAGTTTGATTAGACAAATTCATTATTCCAGCCTTTAAATCATCCAACGGAACTTCTGTATCATCTGCTATTGTACTTACTTTTGCCATACTTTCTTCAAAGCCTATACTTGCCATTGCTGCCGCAGTTCCAAATCCAGTTATAGCAACACTAGCTGGTTTCATTTTATCAGATATTTTTCCAGCTTTCTCTCCTGCTTTTCCTATTCCTTCTGAAAATTTATCTAACTTACTTTTTTCTAATTCTTTATTTACATCTTTAAGTGCTTTCTCATTTTCTAATAATGCTTTTTTACTATTATTAAGCTTAGTTTCTGCATTATTTAATTTAGAAACATTACTTTCTATAGCCTTATCATTTTTAGCATAATCCTCTTTTAATTCTTTAAGTTCTTTAGCTAATTCTTTAGATTCCTTACTGCTTTTGCCAGTTGCTTCTACACTTTCTTTATACTTCTTATTAGTAAGTTCAATCTTATCTGCTAGTTCCTTCTGTGTAGATTTTTGCTTATCCAAATCACCATTTAACTTTTTAAGATTGTTTCCTTGGGCTTCAATCATTTTATTTTGAATTTTAATTTTAGAAGTTAATTCTGATTGTCTACTTTTAAGTAAATCCGTTTGATTTCCAAAAAGTTTAGCCTGTGTATTAGCTAAATTATAGCTACTACTTACTTTCTTTAATTCTTGAGCCATCTGTTTCATTTGTTTTTGAAAATCACTAGAATTAGCTCCTATTTTAATATTTGCAGCCATATCATTCCTCCTTTCTAAATTTCTTCTGAGGTCTGAATGTTTTCTCTATTTTTCAATTCAAAATCTAAATAATCAAGTAACTCATAAATATCAATTTCATATGATTCCTTTATATTCATGTTTAATTCATTCTTAGCCAATTTAAAAATTATATTTAAAATATTAAGATAACTATCATAAATATCTTTTTCTATTTCCTCGTTTTCTTCTAAAGTGTTATACCCATACTCTTCATCATAATCATCAAATGCACTTTCTTCTTTTTCTTCTTGATCTATATTTAAAATATTTAAAATTCTTTCATTTATATTTTCTATATACTTTTTTATTAATAAATAGATATATATAATATCTAAAACATCTTCTTTCTCTAATTGTTCTTCTGTAAGCTTATTATCAAAAAATACTAATAATAGCTTATATATATTTATAAATTCATCTTTACTTTTATTTAGTTTTTTTAGTATTTCTAAAGACTTCTTGTATTTTCTACAATTAAAATTAAGTGTTCTTTGGCAAGAAATAGATATATCATATAAATCTACTTCTTGCCCCTTGTAAAAGCTTCATTTACTTTCTCTACCTTTTTATCAAGTTTCTCCATAATACTAAAATCTATTGATGTAAAATTAAATATTATGTCAGCTACATCCATATCATCATTTATATCATCTTCGGTAAATTGATTATCAAATATCTTTACAAGAACACTAACCATATTATCTAAATCTTCTTCATTGTATGACTTTCCGTCTTCTTGTTTAGATAAAATTTTATCTCTTAACTCTGAATAAGCTTTATATTTACTTCTTACTAACTTTCCTGAATCATACTCTTTATTCTTAACTGTTATCTTCATATAATCACCCTTTCAAAATAAAAAGAAGATAGAGTTAAGTAAATCTATCTTCTTTTAAAATTATTGCTTTTCTTTTACTTCACTTAAACTTTCTTCTTGTGATTTAGTAGCTTTAACTAACTCTGGAACTTTTGAAAACCAATTCTCAATAGCACTTTTAGCATCTTTATGCTCGTCTAGTAAGTAAGTTTCATCTACTTCTATCTTATAATTACCATCTTTATCTCTAGCATAGAATGTCCCTTTCATCTTAGAAGTCTGTGTCTTTACTTTCTCCTGCTCTGTTTCAAAGTTCTCTGTCCATCCCTCATTAAATTTACCACAGTAGTGCCATATAAATTCATATTTACCATTTGTATTTTTAGCTCTCCATCCTATAGCCACTTCTGGAGTTTTATCATCCTTGTTATAAACTAAAAAACCATTCTCATATAAAGCTCCTCTAACCATTGACTTATCTTCTGGTGAAAGTTTATTTACATCAAACTCTATTTCTGTGCTTACATAACTCTCAATTACCTCTTCTACTCCATCATCTGAATAAGTTTTTTCAACATTCTTCTTAACTGTTTCTTTTACACTTATTGAACGTCCTAATTTTATAGGAGTCTCTGTAGAATAATTTAATGAATCATTTTTAGTTACTAAAGCTATATGTATATCCTTTAATGCTTTTCTTCTTGTTTTTACTACTAATGACATACTTCTCAAAATCCTTTCTTTTTATACTTCTTCCAAATAAGTGAATCTTAATCCTTTATGATATATTTTAGTATCGCTTTCAAATAAATCTTGTCCACTTGTAAATTTAAATCCATTTTCTTTTAATAATTTTCTAACTTGCTTTTTTAAATTATAAGCTTCTACAGAATCTTTACTCCAAATATCTACTTGTATATTGTGTTCTAATTCACTTGCTTCATCATCTTGAAAGCTTTCTTCTGATTCAAGATATTCATGTACGGTTATATGAGTTTTATTTAATTCATTATCATACCATCCTTCTATAACCATAATATTTAAAGGTTCTAATGTTTCACTTACTAAGGCTATAATATCAACCTCCAACTTATCACCTCTAATCTTCTAATTTTTTCACTAATTTTTCATAATGCTTTAAAGCAATATTACTATATTGTTTTCTTAATAGTTTATTAACTACTCCAAAAGAGTGGTGTGGTGGTCTTTTTGATGTTCCCCATTCTTCCATCTTCATATAGAAATACGGTGTATTATCTGATTTCTCCCATCCTACAATACATTGAAGCTTTCCTTTCTTTTTACTTATCTTAGGCTTAGGAATATTATCTGATGCATGGCCATTAGGTCTACTACCTTTTCTTCCACTCTTACTATTATCTTTGCTTTTATGAATTAATGGCTTTACAGTTTCATAAGCTAAATCACCACATTCTTTAAGCACCTTTTTATCAGTAGTTTCTAATTGATTTTCAGTAGCTAAACTTTCACAAGTTTTTATAAGTTCATTTAAACCTTCAAACTCAATTTCCCACCCACTCATTTATAAAACCTCATTGCATTTTAATTTTATAAATTTCTTATTATATCCTAGGAAATCAGCTTGATATATACTATACTTTCTTCCTTGCCATTCGATAAAAAAATCCTTTTTATTTCTTAACTCTTCTAACTTTCTACAGTACCTAACTTTGAATACAACTGTATTCTCTAACTTCATAGATATAGCTTCATATAGTTCCTTTCCATATAAGTCCAACACTTCAGACCAACATGGATAAAATTCAATCGGCTCTTCTTTTTGTCTTCTACCATTAACTACTTTTATAACTTCTTTTTTTATTAAAATTCTATTATTTAATCTATCCATTTTTGTCACCACAATATTTCAACTGAACTAATATAGAATTTAATGAAAATTCTAATTTCTTAGTTGTACTTCCAATAGCTACACTATCTCTGTTATCATACCAATGTTTAACAAGTAAACTTATAGCTAGTTTATAAAGTGATTTAGAGTAATCTTTTTTAATACCTGCATTTAATAAATATTCCTCTGCTGCATAAATAAGAGTTTGAATAAGAATATCATCTTCCTCAAAATCAACTCTTAAATATTCTTTTATTTCTTTTAATTCCATAAATTAAAAGCTACTCTATTATTGAGTAGCTTCTCCTGCTTCAACCTTATCTTTATTTTTAGGTGTAACTACTGTATCACCTATTTTTATAATTACTCCAAATTTTCTTATTTTTTCAGCATCAGTTGCTTTATCTAGTGGTGCTTCAACATCAAATCTTTCTATTATTCTTGCAATAGTTTGATTCTTAGTATATCCTGCTTCTTTTGATTGATCTATAAGATATTGCTTTCTATCTAAAAACTTAATTAATGTTTTTAAGTCCACTATCATAAACTTAGTTTCTTCTCCAGTATCAAATATTGTTTCTTCTAATTCAATAACTTGTCTACCTTTAAATATTAGCTCTCCACCATCTGATAATTCTTTTAATAATGGTCTACCTTGCTTATCCATTAATCCATCTAAATATCCTCTTCCCTCTGAATTAGTAACAATAACTGCTCTTTGTCTAGCATTAGGAGCTAATGAATTAATTGCTTTAACTAACCCTTGATAATCTCCTACAACTTCTTCTGCTAATAAACCCTTAGCTTTATTTACTATCTCTGAATTTTCTGTATTAACTGAGAACTCTGCAAACTCTTCATTTACAAATTCTAAGAAGTTTATTTCACTATCTTCTAACAATGAATTATCTATTGGTGCAAGTAATCCATAATCGTCTATATCATAAGTCATAGGTTTTGTATTTAACATAGCCTTAACTAATTCTTTATCTGTTTCTAGGTTTGCAAGTTTAGTAACTGTTGACCCTGCTCTTACTGGTAACTTTCCTGTATTCCTAGCTACTGGTATTACATGACAATATTCTTTTAAGGATGGATAACCTTCCTTTAACTTTTCAAATTCATTAACAAACTCTTGTGGTATTACTGCTCCGTTATTAGATGATGACATCACATCTCTTTCTTCTTCACTTAAAGCCATACCTCTTACAACTTTACTCATACCACTTATTTGAAGGCTTCTCTTTTCTTCCTTTGAAGTTTCTCCTCCTAAAGTTCTTCCAATAGATAGACTTCCATTACTTCTTTCTTCTTCAATGGCTTCCATAACTGATTCTATTTCTTCTTCAATTATTTCCATTCTAGCTTCTATCTTTTCTCTTTCCAAAGCTTTACTTCTAGCTTCATCTTCATTTCCTTCTTTAGCTAGTGATCTAACCTCATCTACAACACCACTTCTTTTCTCTTCTAACTCTTTTTTCTTTGCTCTTAATTCCTTTAATCTTTCAAATAAATTCATTCCTAAAATTCCTCCTAAATTTAAGTAATAAAAAAAGAGCCTTAACAATACATAAGCTCTAATAAATTACTTCTCTTTTCTTCTTTTTTCTTTACACTTGTTTTTATTTTTTCTAAACTTCTGCAATCTACCTCAGTATCTTCATAAGCAGGAAATGGCGTTGGTGATATTTCATATAACTCAACTTCTAATAAAGTCCTTTTCATTATTTCTTCACCATCTTTTTCAACTTTACTCCACTTATCATCAAGTACCTTGAATCCAAAGGAAGTACCATCAACATCCCCACGCTTTACACTTTCATATAAATCATTAGCAACTGTTGTATTAGGTAAATCAATATCGAACCTTAATCCTACTGAATCACTTTCTAGCCTTAAAGTACCACTCTTTGTTGAACCTAATACATTATCAGTATTATGATTATACAAGGCTTTTATAGTATTGTTTCTTAAGCTATTATCAAAAGCTCCCTCAGCAACAACTTCTACAAACTTATCTCCCCACCAATCTCTTAATACTTGTGATTCTACGTTATACTTTGATGCATAACCTGATATTGTTTTAACTCCACTTTCTTCATTTGACCTTGCCTCAAAATTAGAAATAAAGTGTCTTACTTCTCTCTTAACTTCCTTATGCTCCACTATTATCACCACCTTTCAAATATTGCTTTCCTGCCATAATTATTGGAATCATATTACCATTTGCAAGTAGTTCATCCCCTCCTTCTTTAGCAGGTAAATTTTCTTTTTTCCTTACCTCATTAGGAGATAAAAAACCACTTTGAATACCTATTCTATAAGATTCATATCTAGTTTTTATATCACTCCTTAAAATAGTATCAACATTAAATTCTACTCTTACATCTTTTAAAGTTTCATATTGGCTAAATAACTTATCCTGCATCTCTTGCTCATAATTAGTAAGAGATGGTTGAAGTGTTGTTATATAAAAATCTTTCTGTTGCTCTGTAAGGTTATTAAATGTTGCTCTCTCTAAATCATTTAGATGATAAGACTTCATTCCAAATGCTGCTGCAATTTCTCTCTTAGTTAACTTTGAATTTTCTAAGAATTGAGCATCAGCCATACTTAATGACAAAGGTTGAAACTGATAGCCTAAAGGGAGTAATGAAACTGAATGAGCATTCTCTAATCCATTACTCATTGATTCAAACTCTTTTCTAAAAGTTCTTTTAGCTTTTTCATCTAAATCTCCAACATATTGAATTACACCTTTTGTACTAAGTCCATTCTTAAAGAATTTATTTACAAATTCTTGTGTCGCTCTTCCATTTTCAACAGTACATTTTAAATAATCAAGTGGAGCTATTCCAATCAATCCATCTAAAGTAATATCTCCAATGAAGTGTAATATTTCATCTGAATATAGTTTATGCTTTATCCCCTTATTATCAATTACTATATACCAAACTTTACTTAAGCTACTTAAGAAATTATTATCATCAATTACTTTGGTAACATTATCTGAATCAATAGGATATATTCCTGTAACTTGTCCCTTTTTATTTCTTTCTATATACGCATATGCATTTCCCTTTAAAGTCCTTTGTGCTTCTATACACTTCCAAAAATTAATTGAGTTCATTAATGGATTAGGTTTATATTTTAAAATATAATAAAGTTCATGCTCTTTATATTCTTCCCTTTCCTTATAAACTTTTAAAGATAATTTACCTATACTTTCTGCTCTAATTTTTGTACATATATAAACTGTATTTTCTTTTAAAGCTTTTTTACCCGATATTGAAAATCCTAATTTTATACCAAATTTCTCCCAAAAGTTAGAATCTGATAAACTCGCTCCAATATCTTCATCATAATTACTTCTTTTACTAAACAAATTTTTTAAAAATTTCATCTATCCTCTCCCCCATAATTTCTTTAAGAAATCTTCTTCTGCAAATTCGCTCACATCTAAGTTTTCTCTATTCCAATATGTCATAGCTCTATTATGAGCAAATATACTAGAAGCTAATGGGTCAATTCTTTTGAATCTACTCTTCTTACTTATTTTTATTTCTCCAAAAGAGTTAGTATCAGTCTCTGCATTTTGAACACACCAAGTCATAAGTTTATTATCATCATGAACTATTTGCTTAACTTTCATTAAATCTCTAAAGCTTACAGTAGCTTCATTTAATTTTGCACAACTTTGTCCACATTGTACACATATATAACCTATTCTTTCTAATTCACTAACTAACATTGCAGCTCCATGAGGGTCATAGCTTATTTCAATAACATTTAAATCATATTCTTTAACAATACTTTGTATAGTATTTAGAACTGACCAAAAATCTACTATCAGGCCATCATTAGCTTCTGTCTTTATTAACCAACCTTTCTTACTCCATAATTCATATGGTACATTATCAGTTATCATTTTTTCATTAACTACCTCAGACGGTATAAATGATTGTCCAAATAGAGCATATTTTCTGACATCCCCATCTAAATAAGGAAACTCAAAAGCAATTGAAGTTAAATCTCCTGACTTTGATAAATCTATTCCAATATAACAATCATGTCCTCTAAAATTCTCTAAGGTTATGTCCTCTTTACAAGCTTTCCAGTATTCAACATCAACATATCTTTTTTCACCTGCTGTAACATATATATTGCAATTCTTAGTAAAGAACTCTATTCTTTTCTTTTCATTACTTGTATTCTTAGCTAATTTAGCATTTTCCCTCATGCTTTCTATTCCTTCAGGATAAGTACATAAAACTGGATTAGCTTTTAACCAAACTTCTTCATCAAAAGGATCATCTTCTTTTTCTAGTTCACAAATCATTACAAAGTATTTATCATTTTCAAAAGTACCATCTAATATTGAACAACAATCTAAATATTCATAGTAACAAGCAGTTTCTTCATAATCCATCCCCGCAGTAGTTATTATTACTAAAAGTGGCTCTGTTCTTGCCATCATACCTGATTTCATAACATCATACATATCTGAATTTGGATGCGCATGATATTCGTCTATAATAGCCATTTGTGGATTCTTACCATCACCAGTTTTACCAGCCTTCTTACTTAGATGTTTTATAAAACTATTACTCTTCTTATGTCTTATCTCCTTTTGAGTAAACTTAAACTTTTTCTTTAATGGTTTAGAAGTCATTAGCTCCCATTCATCAAAAACAATTTTGGCTTGATCTCTTTCGACTCCTAAAGTGTAAACCTCGGCTGCATTATATCCTTTTGCTCCTATTTCATAACCTGACATACCTGCTTCTAATTGAGATTTTGCATTCTTTCTCCCTACTTGAATAAATGCAAACCTGAACCTTCTATAACCTGTGTCTTTATGCTTCCAAGCTTCTATATTACAAACTACAAACTTAGCCCATGAATTTAATACTATTGGTTGTCCTTCTAATACTCCTTTTGAATGCTTACAGTAGCTATACCACTTAACTATTCTCTGAGCTTCTTTTTCATCCCAGTAATAGTCATAATCTTCATGCTCCATATTTTCTAAATCATTTAGAAATCTCTGACAAGCTTGTTTATGTCTTTTACAAGCAATAATTTCACCATTTAGTATTTTATTAGAATAATCAATAAGCTCTTCAAGAACTGTATTATACATTTCCAAAGTCCTCATTAAATTCTTTTTCTTCTTCATCTAGTTCTTCTGCTTCTTGAATAATTTTTAGTCTTGCTGCTGGACTTAACCCAAACTCTGCACCTAACTTTTTAATAACATCAGCATATTGAATTTGAATAGAAATCAAAGGATTCTTTTGAGTAGTTTCAAATCCTCTTTTATTAATATGTGTTACTGTAAGCTCATCACAATTTAATTTTCTAGTACACTCTATATACTTTTCTAAAGAGTTTGCTAGAATAGCTAAATTATAATTATCAATATTAGCAAGTATATCTACTGCATCTAGCTCTTTAACAATTTTCTTAAAAATACTTTTCCCCTCTTTAGATAACCATGTTGGTGGTCTTATCTTATCCTTTGGTAATCTTTTTAATTTTTCTTCTTGCTCTTGTCTTTTTTCAATTTCTTCATTAGTTAAATGGCTCTTGTTTCCATTTGCAAGAATTTGAGAAACTGAAATCATCTTCCTTCCCAAAACTTAAAATACCCCCTTTCACTTCAAAAACCGAAAAAATTTTTTCTGACATAGATACTGCGACCTTTTGAACCTTCTTAAAAACTTTTTATACACCCCCTAGCCCTTAGAAATTAGCTTAAATAACTCTTCTTGAGTATTTCTTTTAGTAACCATACCTTTTCTATACTTAGCATGTATTTCCTGATGACATGAATTACATAAAGAAAGCAGGTTGCTTGTCCTTAATCCAAGCTCCCTGCTTTCCTTTAACTCTATTATGTGATGTACAACATCAGCAACTCTTATTCTATTCTTACTTAAACAAACCTTACATAAGCCTAAATCTCTAGAAATAACATTAGTTCTAACCATATGCCATTCTTTAGAATTATAAAAAGCTTGTTCATCTTTGTCTTTTCTTCTTACCTTATAGTTCTTGTGTCTATCTTTATTCTTAAATGAATGCTTACTACAATAAGTTTTATTTAACTCAATTAAGTTAGTACACTTACTATAATTACATACTTTACTAGCCATCATACTCACCATTTATCTTATCTAGAAATAAATTCAAATTTTCTATTTGATATTCAAATGAATCATTATTCTTAACTAAAGAACGTATATTCTTAACTCTCTTTTCTAAATCTATCATATATTCTTTATTCGTTGACTTATTACCATCCAAATTTTCCAACTCTTCAAATAAATTCTTTATTTTTCCAATCACATCCTCTTTAAAAAGATAGAAAATAATTTTATATAAAAATCTATCATGCTCTTTATCTAAGTAGTATTTTAACGCACTATTTATTTGATATAAATACACAAAATTTTTTATTTGTACTTCCTTATTATCATATTTTATATTTTTAACCATATCAAAAAAACTATATTTTACATTTTCATTTAAGAAATATATTGCTTCGAATTCCATAAGCCAGTCATTTATATTCTCTATAACTTTTAAATCCCTCATACTTTCTGGAATTGCATTCTGATGTTTTAATAAAATCTCACTTTCCATAGCATTTTTAATGGAATCTAAAAATTGTTCAATTTCTGTTTTTACAATAAATATCTCTGTTTTTATTGATTCTTTTTTTTCAATAGAACTTTCTTCAGCTTGTCTTTTATCAGCTTCTTCTCTATCAGAAATACTTCTATTTAGTGTTAAAACAACACCTAGCATAGTAAATATACCGCCCATTAATGCTCCAGCAAGTGAGACAACTAATATAGTCCAATCTTTAAATTGAAAATATCCATTAATATAAAATGCCAAAGAACTAAAAGCAATAACAGCTATAAATACCCCTATTGATGCACAAATTATGTATCCTAATAATTTCATATTTTCACTTTTATTGTTCATTTTTCCACCTCCACCCACAATTATATATTGTTGCAACATTATTTTCAATATCCTTCAAATAATACCCCATAATACATATTGTGTGGTTTTAATGAATTATCTTTAAAGCTTATAAAATCTAAGTTTAAAGATAGTCTTAAAATTTAATGCCACCTCATTCTTTTATGTCCTATTTAATAGATTTTAAAACCTTTAATCATTCTGTTTATATGGCTCTGTTCAACCCCTATATAGTGTAAAGTTATTGAAGGGTCAGAATGATTAAATATCTTTTGGAGTGTAACAACGTCCTTATATTGCATATAAAAATGATATCCAAAAGTCTTTCTTAAAGTGTGAGTTCCTAAGTTATATAGTCCTAAAGTTTCACCTGCATCTCTTAATATAGTGTAAGCTTGTTTTCTTCCAATAGGTCTGTTATAACCTTTCTTTGACTTTATAAGAAATTGGTCTAAATCTTTTTCATCACAATATTTCTTTATTTCTCTTTTTAATATTGGTGTCATTGGAAATATTTTTTGCTTTCCAGTTTTCTTTTCTCTAATGGAAATATAATCTTTTCCTTTAACATCTCTAATTCTAAGACTTAAAATATCACTTATCCTTAATCCTGAATTAATACCTAGTATGAACATAATATAATTTCTTTCACTATACTTTCTTAAGTAATTAGCAATCTCATGTACCTTGTTTGAATCTCTTATTGGTTCTACATAATTCACTTTTGTCTTAATGCTCCATTTACTCTTTTATAGCTACTATGTTTCATACATTCATCAATTCCTTGACAAGGATCATAAATAACTACTTCTTCTTGACACTTTCCTTTTTGATATTTACTACATAATGGTGAGAAAAATGAACATGCACATTTAAGTCTGTTCCCTTCCCACAACATATACATAGGTAACTTTCTCTTTTCCATTTATCTCACCTCTTTTTTTGTAAAGTAAAAAGAGCCAACTATAAAGTTAGCTCTTCTAAAGTTTAAGTGGTTATTCATTTGATACTATTATATTAACGCATATAAAGTTAGCTATTCAACCACATAATAGTTAGAGTTTAGTCAGAAATTAGTTAGACTTTTTAAATTCATCATATCTAACTCTATTTTCTTAATTATTTTTGATTTTTTGCATATAAGATATTTAGGATTCATTCCTAACCTTTCAGCAATACTCTCCATATTCATTCCCCTAAAGTAATATGATGTGATTATCTCATACTCAACTTCATCTAAACATGATATTAGGTTTTCTATTTTCTTTATCCTCAACTCCTTATTTCTTTTTAAGTATTTAAGAAACTGTATTCTCTTTTCTTTTGATAAAACTTCATTTTCTACTGGTGATGTTATTTTATAAGTTGTTCCAGTCCTTTCTGAATATTGTAATGCTCCACATCCTTGATATTCATTTTCTACAGTTGCAATTTCTAATTCCAAAGCTCTTATTTCTCTTACTGTTTCCTTATAACTCTTTAATAATTCTTCTACATCATCCTTAAACTTAATCATATTACCTATCATTTGAATACCTCACTTTAACTTTTTTATTTATACTAACTAGGTTGTACAATATATAGCTTTTGTAAAGGAATTTTCACATCCTTTCATAATAACTTATATCCTAGTCAGTAAAAATCTTATTTAATAAATTTATAGCTTCATAACAAGTTGTTTGGCTTCACAGAATAATCTTGGCTCAACTAATGAATATTTTTTTGTTATTTTCATATCTTCACGCCTAAATCTCTCTTCTATATCAGCTAATCTTGTTCCATCTGCTTTAAATGCTATCGGACTATCCTTATCCATATAAAGCATTTTCTTCCATAACATAGGGTAATGATTTCTTAAACTTCTTAAGCTATTTAAACTTTGCTTAGGGCATAAATAACACCCCAACCTTTCAAACTTCCAATACATAGGATTTTTAAATCCTTTTAGTTTTATATAACTTAAGCAATCATCCTCTGTCATTTTTAACTCATATAGTGGAGCTATGCAGTTTTTAGGAAGTCTTTTATATCTCTTTGGCTCATCATAAGCTATTCCAACATATCTTTTATGCTCACCAATTTCTCTAAAATATTTATTTAATGGCTTCATTTTTAATCTGCTATTACACCAAGCTCCTAACATAAAAGGCCATCCCCATATCTGTCCTTTTCTTTTTCCAGTAGTATTAACTGTATAAAAATAATCTTCAAAACTCTTTTCTGATTTAATCCAATCAAATTTTATGCTAGGCTTAAGCTCTTTAAATTTTCTTTCTGCTATTTTAACAATATTAATTTGTTCTCCAAATTCTAATCCAGTATCACAGAACACTATTCTATCCAAAGGTAATCCCAATTCAATTATCTTTAATATCATAGCAGTACTATCTTTTCCTCCACTAAAACTAGCTATATATTGCATAATAACCACTCCTAAATAAATTTGATTTGCCCCACAACATTTACATTTAATGCTTTTATGTCAACTAATCTATAATATTTATAAGAACCTACACTTTTATAAACAAGAATTATGAAATCAAAGCTTTTTTAACTCTCTTGTTTTAGATCAAAAATACTCATTTGTCCCTTTAAAAGTTCCAATTACTTCACCTTCTTTTTAGTACTTCCCTATTTCCTACTTACCAAACTCTCTCATCATCTGATATTTCTTTAAAAGCATCTATATCTATATTGCACAATAACATTTCTATATCAGTTCCCTCACAACATATACCATCACATTCCATTTGATTAGTTATAGATTTATTTATAGTTTCATATCCACACTCTTTTTCTTCCCATATTTCTGTATAATCTTTTCCATTAAAATTAAGAGTTAATTTAATCTTTCCACCCTCTAAATCTTCTATTGTTAATTTCATTTTTCTAACACCTCTCCGTATCTCTCTTATAAACTCAATAGAACGTTTTATCTATTAAGACAATGCAATAGTTCTCTCTTTCTAAGAAAACCTCCCACACGCTATTTTTAGTTAATAGAGGATGGAGCCTTGTCCAATCCTCCAATAACTTTATTTTAGGTTTATCAAAGAAACTTATTTGATTACTTACCATTTCAATCTTTGTCCGCAATTAGGACAATACTTCCAATTTACAGGATACTTACAAACTGGACACGCTTGACTTACATTTTCTGTTTTAACTACTTTCTTAGCCTTGTCTTTATTTAGTAACTCTTGATGCTTTGATTTATCTCCTACAGCTTCAAAAAATCTATCAAAAAGTATTCCATGTTCTTCTAGTATCTCTTTCATTAACTCTTCATCATAATGTCTTATACCTCTATAATCACTTTCAAAAGCTCTTTCACATTTTCTTTGAATTATGAAATAATTTCCTGCCTCTTTCCTTAGAACCACTAAAAGATTTTCCTCACCATATTCAGTAGAATCTTTGTGATAAAAACATTGAACTCTATTCCAACCAGTACTCTTAGCATCTATCAAATAACTATTGCTGTTATCTTTTCTTCTTCCGTCATATTTTCTCACTCCAAGTTCTTTCATATATTCCTCAAATATACCTGCAAATTGTTTAGTATTGCTCAATTGCCAAATCTTTAATAACTTATCCTTCATTTTTACCGCTCCTATATTTTTTATGAATAACTATCTTATTTTTTGAATATAATATTAAATATAAAATTAAATATAATTACAGAGGTGATTTTATGAAGAGATTTTTTAAATCTATGATGATATTTTTATCATTTGTATGGATGATATTTTTATCATCTATATGCATATTACTAATAATCTTCGTACTATCTTTATGCATATTAAAATGTCTTTAATTTTTTTAATTAAAGCTGTAGGATAGATATATATGTATCTATTCTATTAGAGCAAATGTTAAAATAAATTAAATAAATACTTCATTAATCACCTTTAAGATAGAGAGTTGTAAAAAGCAACTCTCTTTTTGATTACTCTTAGTCACCTACCTAAAATGGAATATCCCCATCATCAACTGGTATCATATAATCGTTGAAATTATCATTATTTACTTTACTATCACTTGAATCAATAAAATCAAATCCATCAACTACTACATAAGTTGTATATCTTCTTGTCCCATCTTGTGCATCATAACTCCCAGTTCTAATACTTCCTGCTATACTAAATCTTTTACCTTTAGTTAAATACTGAGCTATAACTTCTGCTCTCTTAGAATAAGCTATACAATTTATAAAATCAGCTTCTTGTGTTCCATCTTCTTTTTTGTAATCTCTATTTACTGCTAATGTGAACCTTGTTACTGCTGTTCCTTTATTAGCAGTAAATCTTAATTCAGGATCTTTAGTTAATCTCCCAACTAAAACAACTTTATTCACTTAAATCATCCTCTCTATTCATAATACTTTCTATTATTTCTTCCCCTTGCTATGGCAATAGCATTAAATTTGTATTTATCATATTCTAATTCTTTTGCCTTACGCTTCTTTTTTAAGTCATTAACATATCTAGCAACAAATTCTTCTTTACTTAGTTTCATATTAATCACTCCTAAAATTCTGATAATCTTTGAGTTGGTAAATTATAATTTAATTCAACTACTCCAGTTCTACCATTTCTACACTTAGCAAAGTTTATTTCTAAAACATCATCCACTATATCTTCCTTATCCTCTCTTGCTCTATAATAACCATCTCTATAAAGAAGTCCTATTACATCAGCATCTTCTTCAATGCTTCCAGTATCTCTTAAGTCTGATAGTATTGGTCTATGGTCTGCTCTTTGCTCTGATGCTCTTGAAAGTTGACATAATGCTACCATTGCCACATTTAACTCTTTAGCCATAGCCTTTAATGAATTTGATATATGGCTTGATTGCTCATATTTACTTCCCTTTGTTGTTGGTCTTATTTTCCCTATATGATCTACTATGATTACATCTAACCCATGCTTTATTTGAATTTCTTTAGCTATTAATCTTATTTGATTTACTGTTATTGATGCAGGTTCATAAACAAATATATTATTCTTCCTGCTTAATCTATCAAAAACATTTAATAAGCTATTCATCTCAGCATCATTAAATCTTCCTCTAGCAATCTTTCCATTTTCTATACATGTATTTGAAGCTAATAACCTTTGTCCCATTCCTTCTGTACTCATGTCTAACTGGATATATAAAACCTTGCCTTTTATATTTTCCATAACTGCTAAAGATAAAGCAGTTTTACCCATTGAAGGCCTTGCTCCAAATACAATAAAGTCTTTTTTCTCTAATCCATTTGTCGCATTATCTATTTTTTGAATTCCTGTACTTATTCCAGTTAGTCCACTTTTATTATTAAAAGCTTTCTCAATCTTGTTTAAAGTTTTCTCCATTACCTCACTCATTGTATAAACCTTATCTTCTCTATCTGATGAATTAAGCTCAAGCAAAGTATTTTGTAATAAATCCACTTTTGATTCAATACTTCCACCATCAGTTATTATGCTTTTACAAGCAACAATTAACTTTCTTTCCTTGCTCTTTTCTTTAACTAAGTTTAAATGACTATCAAATGTACCTCTTGATGTGTGATATGATATTTCAGTTAAGTCAGATAAGGTGATAGCTTGTGCCTTTATTTCTTTGGCTAACTTCTCAGCGACTATTGTTAAATCAAAACTTATGTTATCCTTAAACAACGCTCTCATAGCTCTATATGTAATTTTATTTTTAGAGCTATAAAAATCATTCTCTTCCAAAGAACCCATAGCTTTTATCATAAAATCATTATCTTGTATAATAGTTCCTAAAATAGCTTTTTCACTATCAATAGCGTAATTACTCTCCATACTCTCACCTTTAATAATCAAAATTACCTTTCTTTATATTAAGATTACTCTTGCTTATTTCTTTTTTTCCTGATCCAAAGTCTTGATTTAAATATCCTTCAAACTTATTACCAAATAAAGTTTCAGGCCTTAAATATTTCTCATACTCTGTACCTTTCCATTCAGAAACTTTACTATCTATAACCTTAAAGAACTCTTCCTCATTAAATCCTTCATCTATCCTTGCTTTAATTAAAGATTGTGTCTTTCTAGTTGTAGATTTATATGATTTTCCAGTCTTTGAATTAAGATAATCTATAACTCGACTATATATAATATCATTAGAATCTTTTATAGAAGAATCTTTGTTGGGACATATTGTCCTAACCCTTGGGACACTTTGTCCTAACCCTTGGGACATTTTGTCCCAAGGTATATATTCTGTTAAGTTATCTAATTTTGAAGTAATATTTATATAAGAAAATTTTCCTCTTATCCCATCTTTACAAAATAAAACTTTTCTTTCTATTATCTTTAAATCATCAAACTTTTTTAATCTTCTTTTAAGACTTCTTTGAGTTCCTATTATCGGTATTTGTTCTAATAAATACCCTTGATCTATCCATATAAAACGCTCTCCATCAATAATTTGAAACTGCATATTTTTACTTGAATACATATCTTTAATTACTGATAATATAAGAGCATCATCATTATCTAACCCTGCTTCTAATAATCTTTTCTGACTAAATCCATGAATTGTGTATTTCAATTTTATACACCTCTTTTCTTGCCTAAATTAATCTTCGATGCTAAAATTAAATTGTAAATATTTTTGAGTATATTGATTGCTTTGGTCGGTATCAATACACTTCTTTAGAGCTTCTTTATATGACATACCATTTAAAGAAAGCTCTATTATTTTTTCAATAATTTTATTCATCTCAACTTTATCCATATTTAAACCTTTCTTACTAGCATTTCTGCTTCACTCAAAATCTCTAAGAATTTAATTTGTGATGTTTTCTTTCCAAAACCAAGTCTATTAAATCTGATATCCTCTTCTGCAATACATAAAATGGTTTTAAAATCACAAATTGAATATTTGTTTTTTAATCTTTGAATTGCTTTTAATACCATAGTTACCTCCTATAGCTTGTACAAATTATTTACATTGTATTATTTCTTTAGCCTTTTCATTTTCAAGCTCTATAGCCTTTTTAGCTAATAAACTATTAAATTTTTCTATAGCTTCCATAGATGGTTGTTTCAATATTCTTACTTTAGTTGTTCCTATATATCCATCTGTTATAAATACATTTCCATCTTTTATAATTTTCTTTGGAAATAAACTTCTATCCCAATCTTTAGGATCATCTTTTTTTCTTCTTGCCATATTACTTAATCCTCCCCTAAATATTTTTCGGCTATAAGTCTCATTTCTGCTGCTCTCTTTTCTAATTTTGAAAAGAACTTTACTATAACTTCTAATTCTTCTCTTTCTGATACATCAATTACTCCATCTTCAACTATTTTTAATAAGGTCTTCTGAATATTAACACTATCATCTAATGTATTAGCTACTGAAATCGCAAACTTATACAAATTATCAATATTCTCTGATTCAATTATTGGAGTAATTCTCTTGCCAATAGGACATTCATTACAGCAATAATGATTTAAAAGTTCAGGAGCGTTATATGCTTCTGCCATAATGACAACTTTATCTACTGGAACTACTTTACAAAGGTCTAACTCATAATCAGTTAATGAATCCTTTGAAATTCCTAAAAACTCTGAAGCACCCTCCCTACTTGAAAATTTAGAATTAAATTCAGCAGCCTTTTTTCTTGCAATACAATACACATTATTAGCTGCTTTAGTTGGTTGCTTTGCCATGTATTTTATTCCCCTTTCTTGAGATAATATCTTTGTAGACAAATTGTTTACTTATTAATCAAAAAAAATAACTTCAATAGGTAAATTAAACAAATCAGAAATTATTTTTGCTTGATCCAAAGTAATCTTTCTGTCTCCTAACTCTAACTTATTATAGCCACTTTTATGTTTATAGCCTAATATTTTAGCCATATCATTTTGAGTATATCCTTTATTTACTCTTATTTCTTTTAATTTTTTTAGCATTTTTACCTCACATCTTTCTGTAAACAATTTGTTTACCACACCTTTAGTATAATAGACATTTTGTCTACCGTCAAGTTTTTTATTATTTTTTTGTAATCTTTTTGTTTACATAATATAAAGTATACAATTTGTACACTATAATAATTATAAGGAGTGATAAAATTATGAATACTTTTGGTGATAGATTACGTCAACTTAGAATAGATAAAGAACTTACTCAAGAAGAACTTGCCAATCAATTTGGTTTACATAAAACTAGGATTTCACAATATGAACTAAATAAACGTCAAGCCGATGATGAATTAAAAAAGAAATTTGCCGAATACTTTGATGTATCTGTAGATTATTTAATAGGTAATACAGAAATTAAAGAATCTGCTGATAAATTATTAAAAGATAAGTCAGTTACCATTGCTCTACACAATAAAAATGGTATTGATGATGAGCTTCCTGATGAAGCTAAAAAGGAAATTGAAGATTTTATTAAATATGTTAAACATAAGTATAAAAAATAATTGTGCAATTATGCACTTTTATTTTTTATATTTATATTATTTAAACTAATATTACTATTAAAAAAAGGAGACAGAATGCTAAAAAACTTTTCAAAAGAATACACATATGTTATGCCAAAAAAAATATGTAATGATAAGGGAATATATGAATTTATAACAAATCTATATAATGCATTTAAATATTGTAGTAATTCTAAAATTACTCTAATCTCATCATCTATTAGATATATAGATCCTATAATGATGTCGCCATTGGGATTAATATTAACTAAATTTAAATCCAGGAAAAATTTTGTATGTTTTAATTCATTAAATAAATCGATTATAAAACATCTGTCATCATATGGATTCTTATCACCAGATTACTACAATGGTTATATTAATCAACATACTATTAAATATAATAACTTCAGCTCTGAAAACTTTAATGAATTTAAAAAATACTTAAAAAGTTCCCTTAAAGATTTATTTGATAATGATACATTAGAAAAATTTTTGCCTTATTTATGGGAACTATTTGAAAATGTGAAAATGCATAGTGGAAATAAAAAAAGTAAATTTAAAAACAAAGAAATTTTCACATGTGGATACTATGATACACAAAAAGATTATGTTACTTTTTCTATATGTAATAATGGTAATACTTTCAAAAAGAATATATCTTCACTTAGAAATATAGAATTTGAAAGAGAATTTGAATATATAACTTGGTCTCTTAAACGTTCAAATTCAACCAGAACAAAAGAAACTCCAGGAGGGCTTGGATTATCACTAATTTGTGAATTAGTAGAAAAGTCCAAAGGATCTTTAACTATTATTTCAGGAAAAGGATTTGTTCAATACGATTTTAATAAAAATATCTTAATAAATGATGATTTCGGCTCATCCTATCCTGGTAATATAATAACAATTCATTTGCCTATTAGTAAGACAAAAGAATACTTAGATACTATAGAAACACCTTTTTTAAAAAAAGTTATAAGTGCAAAAGATTTATTTATGGAGGATCTTTAAAATGTGTATATTTTGTTATTTAGACAATTATAAACAATATAAAGTAAGAAAAGGAATTCAATTACGATGTGATAGATTTGAACATACATTAAATAAGTACAAACTATCATTTATATCAAAATTTAATAGCAATTTAGAAGAAAAACTATGTGAAGAACATAATACTGAATACAATAAAGAAATTCTTAATTGCTTAAAAAATATAAATATTAAAGATATTGATGACTTTTTTGAAGAATTGATAAATATATATATATCATGGATTAATTCCCAACCCAAAATTGCAATTGAATCATTAGAAGAATTACTATCTAAAAAAGATATTTTATCTTTCAAAGTAAAAATGGATGGTAAAGTTTTGTTTAGAGGAAGAAATTGCAACTCATTTTTATCTCATTGGGATATGTTTCATATTCCTTTTAATAGGAGATTTTTAATAGGAAATCAACGTTATTCTTTAGTAGGACAACCTTTACTTTATCTTGCAACTAGTCCATATTGCGTATTTAAAGAGTTAGGCGGTACTGAAGATATAAAAATTTCTTCTTTTAGAATGGCTTATAATGATACTAAAGAAAATAATCTTATTTTCTTTAATAATAGTAATAATTTTAATAACTTAATAGAAACAAAAGAACAATTATTAACTAATTCAAAATTAGATAGTTTAATCTGTAAAGAAGTTGATAATAATTTAATAGAGAAATCTTTTTTTCAATTTATTCTTTATAGTTGTTGTAGCTTTAGCAAAAAATCTTTTAAAACATCTTACTTTTGTGAGGAATATGTTTTACCTCAAATTTTATCTCAAGTTATAAAATCACATAACAATAACGAATTTCAAGGTATAGTTTTCGATTCAACAAGATGTTTTGATGACGAAAAACTTGCAACAAATCATAAAGTTTTTGATTCATTATGCAAAAATATATGTGTATTTACTAACTATGATTCTAAAGAATCTACTACAGTAGGCTATGTGTATGACAAAGTACTATACGAAAAATTTTCAATATCAGCAACACTTTCCTATGAACATAGTTCAGTAGAAACTGAATATTACAGTACTGAAAAATCTTTAAAATTAGTTAATTCATTATTATCTAAACAATTAGACAATTATCATCATAATTTGTTATATGAAATTAATGATTATATCGTTACTTACGAAAATATAATTATCAATAGTATTGATAATTTTATTTCTAAAGAAAATAAAGATTTATTTATGAACTCTATGAATTTGCATAATCTATTATTAAGAAATATAATATTAAATGTATGTGATGATTTAAATTAACTATCACATTAAAGGAGGTATCTTATAAATGGAATTCAAAATAAGTGAACTATTATCATTAAGATCTGCAATCTCTGCTTCTGATGGAGATAAACTTTATGATTTGATTTTTCCTAAGTTAGAACATAATTTTAATAATAAAATAGATGAAGATGTTTTTATAGATTTTTCAAATATAGATGATTTAACAACTGCATTCATAAACAATAGTATTGCAAAATTATTTTACACTTTAGATTCTGAATATTTATTTAATGTACTAAAATTCAAAAATTTTAGCAATCCTACTCACGTTAATCTAATAAAACTTTCATTAAGTAATGCGCTTTTGATGAAAGGAAAAAAGTAGTATGCTAATGCATACTACTTTTTTTCTCAATATAACAGAACATATGTTCGACTTTTCGACGAATAAATGTTACAATTATCCTGTAAATATATAAAATGGATGGTGAAACTAATGAAAAGTTTAAGTAATATTTATAGTTTAATTGAAGATGAAAATATAGAATTAGAAGAAGTTTTCTTTAAATCATCTAACATTGAAGGTATATATTTTAAAGTATCAGGAATGAATCCTATAATTGGAATACACAAGAAACTACTTACTGATACTAGAAAATATATATCTGTATTAGCTGAAGAACTTGGTCATCACTTTACTTCTTCAGGAAATTTAACTTCTGAATGTATAACTTACTCTGATAAAATTAATAGAAGTAAGCAAGAAAAGAAGGCTAGAATGTGGGCTGCTAACTATTTAGTTTCTGATGAAGAAATAATTGGAGCTTTATTACACATATCTGGTACTTTAAGTGGATTGGCTCTCCATTTTAATGTTACCGAAGAAATTATAAAATATAAGTTATTATCAATCTACCTAAAAGAAGATAAGTTTAGAATATCTAAATTAATGATTATGGAAGATGAAATAATTTATAATTCTTGTTCTGTTTAATGGAGGTCTATTATGAAAAAAGTTGCTATTTATTCAAGAAAATCTGTTTTAGTTGAAGGATCAGTATCCATAGAAACTCAGATTAATATGTGTAAAGATTATATAAATAATAAATTTCCTAATGCTAAATTTAAAGTTTTTGAAGATGAAGGTTTTTCAGGTGGAAATATTAATAGACCTGCCTTTCAAAAAATGCTTAGAATGGCTCAACTAAATGAAATTGATATAGTTGTTTGTTACAAGGTAGATAGAATTGCTAGAAATACCCTAGACTTCTTAAAAATATTAGAACTATTTAAAGAAAATAATGTTGAACTTATTTCTATAAGTGAAGGTTTTGACCCAAATACTCAAATGGGAAAAGTTATGTTAACACTATTGGCTAGTTTTGCCGAAATGGAAAGAACTAATATTCAACAAAGAGTAAAAGATAATTTATTATCTATAGCTAAAAAAGGCAAATGGACTGGTGGCTCACCTCCTACTGGATTTAAAAATGGTTTAAATGGTGGACTTGAATGGAATAAACAAGATATGATTTTAGATGTTTTTAATATGAAATATGAGAAAGAAAAAAACTCTAATATTATTAAATATATAAAAGAAAAATATAATCATAATTTTCTTGGAGGAACTTTAGCTACCACATTAAGAAAACCTATATATGTTAAAAGCTCTCCCTCTGTATCCTTATACTTAAAAACTAAAGGATATATAGTTCAAGGTGATGAAGATAATATACATTCGTATCTAACATATACAGATAAAGAAACTAAATATGCTATTGTTAGTGATATAGTTGGATTAATAGAGCCGTCTATTTGGATTTCTATAAATAAAGATATGGATAAAAATATATCAAGAGAAGGTAATAGATTTAGTGAGAAGTTTTGGCTTACTAAAACAGTTAGATGTAAGTATTGTGGTCAAACATTTTGTGGACAAACCAAAACAACTAAAACTAAATATTATAATAAATATGGTGAAGAAAAAATATATATTTCTACTTATAGCTACTACTCTTGTAGAGATGCTGTTCGTGGCAAATTGAAAACTTGTAAAAACACTAAAAGGGTTAAACAAGAAATATTAGAATCTAAGGTATCTGAACTTATACATTTGCTTAAAGATAAAAAAACATTTAATTCTTCATATTTTTCTAATAAAATAGATAATTCTTCTAAAATAGATACTATAAAAAAGCAAATAAAAAGTGTTGATAAAACTATAAATAATCTTACTGATAAAATAGCTTTACTAAGTAATGAAGCTTCCCTTATTTTTATATCTAAATTAGAAGAATTAGTAAAAGAAAAATCTATATTAAAAGATAATTTACTACAACTAGAATTACAAGAGCTTAATTCAAATACTAAAAAAGATAGCTCATTAGTTTATAATAACATACTTGCATTTAATGATGATCTTAGTGTAGATGACAAAAGAAAAATAGCTATGAGTTTATTTAAAGAAATTATATATGATCCTGAAACTGATTCGTTAGATGTTACTTTCATGTAACATCTATTTTTGTCTAAATAAACATTGGAGAACATCCACCACGAATATATCCAGTATATTTCATTATATCCTTAACTGCTATCATTTCAACTTTCTTTTCGCCTGCTATCTTAGCAGCACTCTTTAAGTCTAGCTCTTCTGCTACTGGTATAACAAAAACATATAACTCTTTGCTTGTTCCTTGAGCTACTAATGTTTTAAATACATTTTTCTCATCTACTCCAATTTTATGAGCTACTGAAATTCCATCTATCTTTCCATCTTCGCTTTCATAACTTAACATTTCATATGAAACCTTTTTAGAATCCAGTATTCTCATAGCATTTGTCTTAAGCTTCTTATCTTTTGCCATAACTTTCACCTCTTAAACTTAAACTATTTATTATTATACAATAAAATTCTTTAAAAACTAAAGCCTAACTTAATATTATCTTAAATGAAGTTAATATAAATTAAAATATTTTGTATACATATTTTGGGTATATAATACCAAAGCTTATTGAACCAAAATACTATATTCTTTCAAGAATATAGATGTAAGACATTAGAAGAAACTACCTTTAGGCAAAATTTAAAAAGCTAGATTACTAGATTAATTGCAGGATATACCCAAGATGAACTCTCAAAGTTAGTAAGCTTATCAAGATCATATATAAATGATTTAGAAGCTGGAACACAAACTCATTTAACCAAAGCCAATTTGCTTAGGCTAAATGAGTATTTAGATAAAGATTTGGTCATGAATGACTACTTTTATTTTGTACTTAATCAAAAAAATATACTTAAACAACTATTAAAAAAATACTCTGTTCATGAACTCTCTAAATTCTTAAAAGTACACGAATCAACTATAAACAAATAATATTATGAAAATTATCAAATTTCAAATTATAATTTAAAAAAATCAAAAATTTATATATAAATAAAAGCTAGTTTAAATCTAGCTTTTATTTTTTCTTTATTAGATAATTTTCTAATAATATAATTTTCGTGTCCTCAAAACTTTCCAATTCTTCCATTACTTCATCATTTTTTACCGTCATTGCAACTATTGTTTGTCCCTCTTTTAAATTACTTATGCTATTTAAAAAAGTCTTTAAATCATTGTTTATAATATTTTGTTGTTCTGGCTCATCAAATATCATAATTCCTGGATTATTTTTTTTAATAGCAGAAATATAAAGTGATATAGTAAATGACCAAATACATCTTATACTATCACTTGCTGATGAATTAAATTTTAAATCAAAACCATCTAATATTGGAATTAATGATTCTTTTGAAATTTCTATTTTTTCTATTTCTTCTGAATCAATACTTTTATAACTATATTGTTTTAATAGCTCTTTAAATTTTGCAGAAAATCTACCAACCTTTTTTATATCTTCTTCTGTATAATTATCTTTTGGCATTTCTTTTAATTCTTTAACTGATTTCACATATTTTTCCGAATATAAACTTAACTCTTGTAAAAAATCTTTTATTTCTTTTACTCTTTCATTTAATGATTTTATTTCATCCTCCATTCTTATTTTTTCTTTAATAACATTTTCGCTATAGCTTTCATCTGGCATGTACAAATCGTTAACTAAATCTCTTATTATTTCTTCAACATGAATAATCTTTCTCTCTAATTCATCTATATATGAGGTTTTACTTTTTATAAGATTTTCTTTTTCTAAAATAGAATACTCTATTAATTTTTTTTGTTCCTTTATATGTTTTATATTATTTTCCAATGACATAACTTTAAAATTATTATCATTTAATAAATTGTCAGAAATAGAGTTACCACAAATAGGACACTCATTATGTACTATACTCCAATCTTGTATTTTATCTAATTTATTTAATTTTTGAGCCTCAGTATTTTTATTTAAATCCTCAACGACTTTTTCTAAGCAACGATTTAATGATGCTTTACTATAAGTTAACTCTACTCTCTCTTTATTTTCTTCTGAAAGTTTAACCTTCAATTCTTCCAAGTAATTACTTTTAGATATAATTTCACCTTTTAAATTTTCAATATTGTCTTTAACAACAAATTTTTTTGAATTATAAAATTCAATCTTATTATTTAATTTATCAATATATACATTTAAGTCTATTTCAGATGAATCATCTATTCTCTTTGTTAGCTCTAATTTCAAATCTTTAGAATAATTAAATTCATTAATATCAAAATTCAAATTTTTTATGCTAATAAAACTTGAATCTAATACTTTTTGTAATTCTTCAAATTTAGTCGAATAAGCTTTATTATTTAATTTAATATCTTCCTTTAGATTATATTTTTGCTTTTCAACTTCTAAAGTATCTAATCCAATTAAATATTCAATTATTCTTTTTTTAACTTCTTTTATTTTAAAATATTTAGGGGTTCCAGCTAATATATCACTCCATCCTCTTTTTTGTTCTATAAAAAGTGCTGAAAATATTAATTGTATATATAATTTTCTATTTGACTCATCATATGTAGGAACTATTGGTAAACTCAATCCTATAAATTTTTCTAAAAAATTATGAAATCCATTTGCATTTACAGCTGCTCCACTTAAATGAATATAATATGGTTCATATTTATTCTCTGAAATATTATTTAATGTTGTTTTATATACTTTTATTAAATTGCTTTCAGTTACATTACGAGAAATTGTACATATTTCTTTTTTATCATTCTCTATTTCCAAAATAAATTCACTATTTTTAACTCTATATGTTGTTTTATCATCTATTATCTCTGTTCTATATACATTTCTTAATGCTTTTACCCCTTTTCCACCTAAAATTTCTTCTATTCCTAATGCATAGTAAATAGCTTCTAATAGCGAACTTTTCCCTTGTGTATTTTCATAACTAATAATAAAATTATTTTTTTTTGAAAAATCAGTTTCAAATCCATATTCCCCATTTGTTGTATATACATTTATATTTATTTTATTAATCTTAAACATTAGTACCACCTTAATTTAAACTTTCTGTTATTAAAGTTTCTGTTAATTTTTTACCTATTCTTTTTAAAACTGAAATATCTTCATTAAATATTTCTTTTTTTGTATATATCTCATCTACTAAAACTTTTCCTTTATCTGTTATCATAAAATTACCTGTATTATTAACAGATATTATTTGTTCAGCATACGCTAATGATAAAGCTCTATTTATAGCTGGATCATACCTTACAACTAATGGATTACTTAACTTATTTTCTAAAAAATTATGTAAATCTACTTCTTGCTCTTTATCGTCAAGCGCACTAATAATTATATTTATCTTCTTCAAACTACAAGTATTACTTCTACCATTTATATTCATAACAAGTAATATTTGAGCTAATCTATAAAGACTTCTATATTTTACTGGAATACTAATTTCTCTTTTAACAACTTTAACTTTTTTTATATTATCTAAAAACTCATCTTTTAAACTCATATTAATGCTTCACAACCTCTTAATAAAACTCTAATGGACATTCAGCTAACCAAGTAGCTATAGTATCGTGTTTTAATTGATTAAGACTTTTTAAATCTACTAAATCATCAAACTCTTTTTTTAATTTTTCCTCAAACTCATTCATTATAGAATTAAATAAATTATAATTTATAGTAGAATCAATATTCATTTCACACCTTATTTCTATTTCACTTTTACATGCTTCTTGAATATATAGTATTCTCTCAAACAATTCAGGATTTTTATCAGATATAGATGTTCTTAATTCTAACCAATTAAGATAATGACTTGCATAAATATCCACCATTTTATTTATTCTTTCTATAGGTACTTTTTCATTAGTAATAGCCTTCATTTTTCTCTCTATATTTTTCAATTGCTCAGAAGGATAGTTGTCCCTATCTATTTCTCTTGATTCCATTAATGGAAATGAAAATTTTATACCTTTAGTAAGATTCACATACCTACATATTTCTGAACTAAAATCTTCAATAACCTTTATAACTATCTTAAAATCATTTGATATATAATCCAAATTATTTTTTTTCTTTTCTTTTAATACAAAATCCTTCTTTTTTTCTATATGTTTAAGTATTCTTTTATCTCTATACTCTGGTGTTACGAAATGCCACTCCTTTATAATAGGTACTCCTAAAGCTTTTAACTCATCACCATTACTTACTAATTTGTTTATGTCCTTAGTAACTTTATCTCTCAATTTATCATTTAATTCATTATTAGAATATTCTTTTTCAGGGCAATAACATTGATAGACTATACCATTATGTGTATAGCCTTCTATTCCTCCATCCCCTTCATAATTAGATGGTATTTTAACAAAATGATACTCTTGATATCTTTCTCTATAACAATAATCACAAATTTTTTCCCAAGTATCACCATCTAATTTATTACCCAAAAGATTTATCATTAATATTTCCCCCTGTAAAAATATTTATAGATTTTTCATTATCATCCTTTTTTCTAGGAGATAACATACTCAAATCTACTAATATTTTTTTTTCATCTTCTAACATTATTTCAGCTATATTTAATATTTCGAAATAATCTATTACTATTATTTTTTCATTTTCAAAATAAATAGGTAGATTATTTTTTTGTAAAGTCTCTAACTCTTCAACATTCATAAAATAATCCACCTCCTTAAAACAATAGTTTACAGTATAATATTAACATATTTTCCTTTTAGATTTCCACCATAGAAAAATTTATATAGTATCATATACAATAGTTTATGTTTTGTTAATTAATATTAATCCAATTTAGATTAACAAGTAATAACATATTTTTTTGTAAACCACGCTGTCTTATACCCATTACCTGCATAATATGTTGCTAAAGCATAGTTTCCTTCTACTCTATGTACATATAACCTCTCATTATTTTTTACATATCCCATTCTATTAGAATCAATTGAAGGTTCATATCTAGCATCAAGCTCTGTAACTATATTAAATGATCTAGCATTAGTATCTATTTCTAAGTAATCTTGATTTGCATTAACCCAAACCTTTGAACTTTCACATTCTAATGCATCTTTCCAATACTTAACTGGTAAGTAATCTTCCCTATCACAAACCTCTGCTAAAATTTGTATTCTTTCACCTTCATATATTTCACCTAAATCACTATAATCATCACTTGGATTACTTCTTGGGTCTAATGCTACCTTTGCTCTTACATTTGTAAAAAATGTTTTATTAACTATAGAACTTTGATTAGATGTTTTATCTAATAGAATTTCATCTGTAAATTCATCTAAATCTAAACTTCCATTTACATTTGAAACTCCACTATCTGAATATTGGAATCCTGCCCACTTATCCCATATTGGATTATCTCCTGGTTTATTTACTCCATAATGAGCTACCCATAATGAATACTTACCTAATCTGCTATCTAATACATTTCTAGCATAGTTTGTATTACAATAAATACAAACCTCAGCTCCTATTAATCTTTCTAATTCTTCTGCTAATTGAAGAACGCTATTATTTAATTCTCCATAACTTAATCCATCAGTTTGCTCCATATCTATTGCTATTTTACAATCAATATGTTTATCCCCTAAAGTTCTAACTATGTTATTAGCCTGTTCTATAGCACTTGAAGTACCTCTCCAATAATGATAAACTCCTACTTTCATTCCTGCTGCTATTGCTTTATTATAATTTTCTTCAAAGCATGGATCTATATATCCTCTTCCTTCTGTAATTTTAATATAACAAACTTCATATCCTCTTTCTTTTAATTGATTTAAATTAATACCTTTTTGCCAATTACTTATGTCTATTCCTTTAAAATTACTATCACTTCTACTTTACATTATAAATTCTCATAAATAAAAAGAGCCAAACTTAAAGTCAGCTCTCTTAAAGTTTAATTAATTATCTTTTTAAACTAATTTATATTTTCTTTATCATTAACCCATTATTTCTATTTTCTTTTTTAATCCCCTACATTCTACTGATTATGATTTAGCCTAATAAAATTTTATAATCCATTTTCAACCACAAAATCTGTTACTTCCTTTGTTAAGTCCTTAAAAGATCCGCTATTATCCACTGTAAAATCACATAAATCAATTATTTTTCTTGTATTCTTTTCAAGGTCATCTTGTGAGTTTTGTTCATAACCATCTCTACTTTTTAATCTTTCTATTCTTACTTTCTCATCACATTTAACCCCTAATGTTTTGAAACCGCTCTTTTTCCAGAATTCAAAGTCCTCATATGTTCTTCCACCAGTTACTATTATAAGTTGCTCATTATCTATATCCTTCATAGATTTCTTTTTAAATTTATCTAGTATTTTTCCTAATACATAATAACTTAAAAAGTCCTCATCTATTTCCTTAAGTTTTATAGCCGTATCTACATAAAATTCTCTTTTTTTATTTTCCCACTTATCTGTTGCTAAAAATATACATGACATATCTCTAACTAGGTCTCCTATATTAAAGAAACTAACACTTTTCTCTGAATACTCATTTATAAGCTTAGCCACAGTATCTTTTCCTGAACCTTTTTCTCCAAAAACTATTAACCCCTTCATATTATCAATCCCTTTCTTAGTTATAAGACTACATATTAATTATAACATTTATTGGAATTTTTAAACATCTTATTTTAATTATTCTTTAAAATTTAAAATTCTTTCCTCTCCATCACTTCCAGCATGGGAATTTTCAAATACCTCTCTTGCATTATTTATAAATTCCTTTGGATCATTAATAGATGGACTAAAATGAGTTAATAATAATTCCTTTACCTGACCTCTTTTAGCTAAATCAGCTGCCTCCTTAAAAGTCATATGTTTATTTTTTATGGCCTTATGCATATCCTCTTCACTTCCATAAGTCCCTTCACATATGTATAAATCACTTTCCTTTATAAAACCTGGTATATCCTCTGTAGGTCTTGTATCTGTTGTGTAACTTAATTTTATTCCCTTTCTTTCATCTCCCAAGACCATATAACTATAATATTTAACTCCATTTAAACTAACTTCCTCATTTCTTTGAAGTTTAGACCACACTTCCTTTGGAACTTTATTCATTAAAGCTTTTTCCACATTAAATTTTCTTCCTCTCCTTATATTAAAAGAGTATCCTAAACAAGGAGAGGAATGGTCTAATCCTAGAGTTTTTATACTTAAATCTGAACTTATTTTTCCATTCAATTCAACTAATTCCATTTTTTCTTTTTTAACCCTGAATTCTAAATTACTTGCATCTTCTAGTATGTTAAGTTTATATGGAAGATATGGGAGAGTTATTAAAAATCCCTCTATAACCTCTTTTATTCCCTTAGGTCCTATTATATATATATCATCTGTTCTTCCACTATTCCCAATTGTAGAAAGTAATCCTGGTAATCCATATATATGATCTCCATGAAGATGACTTATACAAATAATATCTATACTTTTAAATCCAGTTCCATTTACTCTCATGGCAACCTGTGTTCCCTCTCCACAGTCTAAAAGAATTTTTCTTCCCTTGAAATTCATAACAACTGATGATAAAAATCTATTTGGCATAGGCATGCCTCCCCCTGTTCCCAACAAGGTTACATTTAACATGTTAATCAATCCTCTCTTTCTATAACTAATTATATTATATAGCAAAATAATATTTATTATAAAAAAAGACCAAAATCAAAGATTCTGGTCTTTTTCTTATTTTTTTATTTCTCTAATTTCTGCTTGTTCTTAAAGTTATTGACTTCTTACTAGAAATTTCTCCATTTGAATACTTAGCAGCTATTTTAAAGTTGTAAATTGTGTGTCTATTTAAGCCTTTAAATTTATAAGTTGTCTCATCAGCACCAACTTCTCCAACCTTTTTACCATCTTTATATAAAATATATCCTTCTAAACCTTCAGTTGTCTTCGGAGCTTCCCAAGTTACATTTACATATTTTCTACTAACCTCTGAAGCCTCAAAGTTTTCTACTGGGTTAACAATTATCTCTGCACTACCTTTGCCTACTGCTACTTCTCCACTTGTTAATCCTAATTCATAAACCTTTCCATTTTCTCCATCACCTAAGTTTGCTGAAATTACTTCAAAAATTTCTCTTTCTGATTCACTCTTAGGAGTAAGTGTTGCCTTTACTAAGTTTGTAGAATTTTCTATAGGATTTCCTAAACTAGCAGCTAATATTTTTACTACGCCTGGTTCTAATTCTTTATAATTTACTAAAACTCCATCTATTCCATTTGTAACTTCAACTAAATCAAATACTTCTTGATTATATTTTAAAGTAAATTCTGCTGCATAAGCTGATAAACCTTCTTTTATTTCATTAGCACCTAAGAAAACATCAAAATTTTCATTTACTTTAACACTTTCTGGTAAAGTTAAGAAACTTTGTCCAACATTCTCTTCTGGAACCTCTAAAACTTGATGAACATTTAATTCAGCAGCTGAGGCAAATCCACCATGACCAGCTTTAGCCACTAATCTTACATGAGTAGCTTCTACTGGATCAAATTTTAATACCTTAGTACTATGGTCAGCAGTCCAATCTCCCTCTAAAACCTTTGTAAAGTTTTCTCCATCAGTACTAACTTGAAATTCATATTTACTTATGCTACCATTTAAGGCATCTTGTCTTGGCATATAAGTAAATTTATTTATATTATAACTTCCACCTAAGTCTAAAGTAATGTGTTGAGGTAATGCTTCTACAGGACTCCATTTAGTATGCCATATAGTACTTTCGTCTCCATCTATAGCAAAATCAGCTATTCCCTCTGATCCTATATTAGGATGCTCACTACTAGCAGTTGCACTCATTTGCTCTTGAGGTATAACTGTAGGATCTACAATTTTATAAGCACCATCCTTAATAGTAATTTCATCTATGCTACCCTTAAAGGAATTAGTTGAACTTCCTATTTTATCTAAAGGTAAAATAAATGTTCCTACCTTACCACCATTACTCTTATTTATAGTTTCTATAAATTCTCCATTTACATAAAGACTTGTTTTATTTAATTCTCCAATAAAGGTTAACTCTACCCATTCACCCTCAGGTAATTTATAATTAAATGAATAGTCATATCCTTCTCTTGAGAAACCAACATTACCAGTTTCTTTTTGACAAGCCTTTAATACCCCTGTGTTAGATTCTGATAATATTTGCTCACTATAATCTCCATTTGCATCTTTCTTCACCCACATAGAAACTGTATAGTCTAAACCTTTGTTATCAATTGGAGTATCAATATAACTTTCTCCTCCACTTAATTTAATTCCTTTTCCTTCTTTACCTTCTACAGATTCTACATTTACTCCTGTAGCATTATATTCATTTCCAGAATTATCTTTAATATTTTCTGTAGAATCTTCTTCAAAATCATAATCAATTACAGTTTCAGTTTTAGATTCTACATCATAAGTTAAGTTAGAATCTGGAACATCACTTACTTTATCCACTCTTTCTTTAAATTCTTCAAAACTTGTTTCACTATCAGGTGCCGCCCACATTTTTTCTGATAAAACTTGAGCAGCTTGGAATGATCTATCATAGATGTCTCTTTCAGATATTCCATTTGCTTTTTCATCTATCATATCATTCCATACAGCAAACATTCCTCCCTTTAATTGAGGATGCCCTGCTGGAAGTTTGTAATCTGAAGCAAATCTTCTTGGTTCCCACTCATTATATAAAAATCTTGTGTTAAGATAGTTATTATAGTAACCTGCTTCTGGAACTATATAAAGATCTGCATCCTGTGTATTTAAAATATCATATCCTTGATTTATCATATTTCTAGCATCAGCATATCCCCTATACCATATATTCATAAGGACTCCATCGCTAGTTACAGGAGTTTGTCCTGGAAAAACATCTAAACTTCCCCATAGTCTTGGATTTCTACCATAATCATCTCTTACTCTTTTAAGATATCTATCTGTAAATGCTCTAAATTCTTCTTTTTTCTCTGGTGCTCCCTTATACTCATCTGTTCCAATATGGAAATCTTGATCTCCAAAGACTGGATTTTCTCCTCCTAAATATTCATCAAATAATCCATCTACAAAATCATAAACCTTTGGATTACCTACATCTAAATAAGTTGCATCTCCTCCTGTACCTAAGGCTAAAGATTGATCATAACGAGTAAATGCTAAGGAGTGAGCAGGAACATCTATTTCTGGAATAATTTCTACTCCATGATCCCCAGACTTTTCTATAAATTCTCTAAACTCTTCTTTAGTATAACTTCCATCTGTTGCTGTTAAACCTGGATATGTGTCAGATTCTAATCTAAAAGCAGCATAAGCAGTTTCCCAATTCTCATTATTAGTCCAAATATAGTTATCACTTAAATGAACTTGGAAGTTATTTAATTTGTACCAAGACATAGCTTCCATAAACTGCTCTAAATAATCCATTGTAAAGAATTTTCTTCCAACATCAAGCATAAATCCTCTATTTTCATATCTTGGGAAGTCTCTAACTATTCCTTTTTGAATAGTTTCTCCATTTTGCTTTAATATTTGAAGTATTGATCTAGTTGAGTAGAAAGCTCCTGTATTGTGAGTAGCTTCAACTTTTACGTACTCATCTACATACATGTAATATCCTTCTTCTCCAATACTCTTATCTTCACAATTTAAAGTAAAATAAAAATCTCCTTCTACAGGTGAACTTGAGTAAACTATTTCAATTGGTTTACCAACTATCTCCTCATAATCAGATTTAAATTCACTTGCAGTTTTACTTAATTCATTTTCATAGGTAGGATCAATAACTATTCTTGAAGAATCTCTTATAGTAAAGTTTCCATCTTTTCCAACCCATTCTCTTAAACTTGGAACTACTTCTGGCTTAGTATTACTTCCTAAAGAACCAGAATACTTACCTGGTACAGTTATTTCAATACCAGTAGTTTCTCTTTTTAGACTGCCTTTTTTTATTTCAAAATCCACAACTACCTTTGTATCAACTAAAGGTTCATTTATGGTCATATCATCATTTATTATTTGATTATAATCTGCCCCAATAAATTTTATCTCAAAACCCTTTGGAACCTCTGGCATTTGAAATTTAGAGTCTCCCTTATTTATAGTAGGAACTTCTAATGAGTTTAAAACTTCATCTAAATCACCGGATGAAGGAATCTCTCCATTATATATCTCTACTTCATATAAAGATACTGCATTCCATACTGATGGATTATTTTTTTCACAATAAACTCTTACATACCTTGCATTTTCTTTTTCACTTAATTCTATAACCTCAGTGCCACCTTTTCCAGCTTCGTTTCTATGAACTGTTTTCCAATTTTCATTATCATTAGAAGTTTGAATTTCATAGACCTTTGCATTGGCAGCTTCCCAGAATAATCTAACCTTGTCAAAAGTGCTTTCCTTTTCTAGGTCAATAGTTATCCACTGTTTAGCACCATTAGAAAATCCTCCACTTGACCATCTTGAATTTCTTGAAGATGTATCTCCATCTACAACTTTGTCTGGAGTAAGTGTATTAGTTTCTGATGCTGATGCTGTAGCAGTTTTATTTAAAGCAATATTAACTCCTATCTCTGTTTCTGGAGGAGTTACATTTTCCTCATTTTCGTTATCATAAACCTCAACTTCATATATTGATACATTTCCCCATTCATGAGCTGTATCTTCACAACTAACTCTTAAATAATTAGCAGTTATATCTTCTCCAAGATTTATAGACTCTTGATTTCCTTTCCCCTCACTAGTTGCGTAAACTTCTTCCCAAGTTTCCCCATCATTAGAAACCTCTAATTTATAATTTCTTGAATATGCACCATCCCAAAGTATATCAACTTGATCAAAGGTTGTTGCTTCTTCAAAATCAATGTATATCCATTGTGGTACACTTCTTGAACTAGCCCACCTAGAATTTCCTGGCTTAGCATTTGGATCACTTGGCTTATCCTTAATACCATCAGTTATTAATTCTGCACCCCATTTGTCATTAACTTCTCTTGAAGAGGCAACAGTTTTTTTGTTTAAAGCTAAATTAACTTTATCTGACTTATTTAACTCAGAAGCAAGAACAGATAATCCATTAACTGAAACTATACTTGCTGCTATTCCACAAGCTATTAACCTTTTCATCCTCTCTCTATTCTTTAACAAAATTCCACCCCCAAATTTTCACACTATTCTAAGTACCATATTTATTCAATACATTAAATATATATGAATAATTTTTAATATATATGTTGATTAAATTTTATTTTCTACTCTTATTTTTTACTAAAAACATCCTTTATAATTTACAAAGCCATTATCTAAGTGATAAAATCAATTTAGTGCAATATATTAATCCTATGGAGCGTGATATTATAATGGCTAAACGTACAAAAACGCCAAACTACATAAAAATAGCTATTGATATAGCTAATAGAGTTTTAAATAATGATTTTAAAGAAGGAAGTAAAATTACAGGTCGTACAACCCTAGTTAGCATATATAAAGTTTCACCAGAAACTATAAGACGCTCAGTGGCCTTACTTAAGGATATGAACGTAGTATCTGTTAATGAAAAAAGTGGAATAATCATAAATAGTAAAGAAAATGCCAAGGACTTTTTAAGCAAGTTTAAAGCTCAATCTGACTTTACAACCCTAAGCAATGATACTTATAAAATATTAAAAGCTAAGAATGAATTAGACAAGCAACTTGAAAAAAACATAGAAAATATAATTGAATTTGCTACGCAACTTAGAAATGTAGGGACTGTTATACCCTTTGAAAGCATTGTTGAAAGTGAAAGCTTTGCTGTTGGAAAAAGCATTGGAGATCTAGACTTTTGGCAAAATACAAAGGCAACTATAATAGGAGTTAAAAGAAAAGGAGAAATGTTCCTTTCTCCAGGACCTTATTTCAAAATAATGGCTGATGATATAATAATGTATGTTGGTGAAGATGAAGTTTTAAAAAATGTAAAAAACTACATATCAAACAATGAATAACTAAAAAAAGAAGTATGATATATCCTCTTAAGGTCATATCATACTTCTTTTTTTATAAATAACTACATTCTTTTTCCTTTAATGATCTTTTATCAAAAGGATTTGTAATTAAGGCTTTTAAGAATAATTGTGGATAATTAGCTTTTAATTGTTTCATGTACTGAATCCATTCAAAGGTTAAATACTTATAAGCAACATTTATATCTTTTGCTAAATGTTTTATTTCATACTCTTCTAATTCATGAGAACATCTACTACTTAGTTCTTCTCTTAGATGTAGTATTGACATAAGCATGTCTGAAAACTCTTCATGCTCTATTAACATGGGATTAGTTATTAAGTTTATAACTAAATCCTTTTGAGCATTTAATTTCTTTTCTAAAGCTATTAAGTCCACCTTTTTAATATCTATATCATACTCATATTCATCTACTAATTTTTCTAAATTCTTAAATTCATTTTTGTTCCATTCCTTAGTTACTAAGGCCTCTTTAGCAATTATTTCTGTATTATCATCTGCATAAACAAATGTATTTAAAATATCTGTTCCTAATTCACTAAAAAATACTCCTATAAGCATACTTAGCTTATCCCTTAAATGCTCTTTCTCCCTCTTTTCAAGTAATTTATCAATTACTAAAGTAGTAAAGAATACTTCCATAGGTATAAAGGCTATATCTGCAAAAAGAAATATTAGTGTATGATGTAAATCTTGAAATATAAGATAATGCACGTAATGTAAAACTAGTGATAATCCTATTAATCCAATTCCAATCATAAGAAACTCTTTCTTTTGTTTGCTCATTCTTGTCCTCCTCATTTAGTCTTAAATATTCTCAATTAATAATGTCTAGAGTTTTATACTATCATATTATATCCCTGATTTAAAAGACCTTTTACACTTTTTTTAAATTCAACTTACAAAAATAACTTGCTATAAAAGCTGTTATTGGCACTGTAAGTATAATTCCTATGCTGTCTGCAAGGCCTTGGATAACTTCTATACAAAGCACATCTAAATTTAAATAATCTTTAATAAAATTTATTTTTAAAAAAACCAATTCATAGTCTATTTAAAACTATAAATTGGTTCATATCATAATCACATTATTGATTTTTCAAGACATAAGAAAGGTTCTACTATATCTCTCATAGACATCATTTCTCCTACATGTACATATCCTAAGTTTTTATATAAATTAACTGCATTTTCATTTTTATGATAAGCACTAATTCTTATGGAATTGCACTTTTTTTCCTTTGCCATTTCTTCTACAAAATCTATCATTTTTCTTCCATATCCTTTTCCCCTGTGAGATGGTGAAACAGCTATTCTATGAAATGACAAAAATGGTCCATCAACTTGCCATGCAATATCATTATAAACATCATAAGCATAATCATTAATAGTGGCAACAGCTACTATTTCTCCAGAAGCTTCTATTCCATAAAGATGTTTATTAGAGATATCCTTAAAAATTATTTCAGTATTGGGATAACTTTCGTTCCAATTATAAAGTCCTCTTAAATTCATTTCTTTTACAACATTATCATAAATACTTTTAACCTTGTTTAATTCATGTTCTTCTATTAATCTTATTTTCATTCCTCTTTTTACCTCTTCTAATAAATTAATTTAAAATAATGTTTTATTCAAAAAATTAAATCAAAATTTTACCCCATGTTCATATCTCCTTTAAATATTAATAATAAAATAACTTTAATTAGATAAAGTTTCCTTTGTAAACTATCTGCTTTAAATATGGTTCATTACTTATCGTGGAATAATTTTATTTTATTCAAAAGAAAAAGTCAAAGAATTTTCTGTTAACATTTTTCTGTTTAAAATTTATTAATATTTATCTTTTATTTGCTTTTTTGATATACTCTATTTGAGGAGAGGAAGTGGAATTTATGTTAAAAAAAATTAATTTTCATACCCATACTAAAAGATGTAAACATGCTAAGGGAGAAGATAAGGATTATATTGATGCAGCTATAAAAAACAACTTAGATATTTTAGGATTTAGTGATCATGGTCCTTATCCAGATAATAGATTTAATCTTAGAATGAACTTTAACGAACTTGAGGAATATAAGACTACTTTAGAAAAACTTAAAATAAAATTTAAAAATTTTATTCAGATTAAAATTGGTTTGGAAATAGAATATTTGCCTTCAGATGATTTTTATTATAATTACCTAAAAAATGAGCTCAAATTTGATTACTTAGCTCTAGGTCAACACTTATTTTTAACTGAAAATGGCGAATTGAAAAATACATATTCCTTAAAAAGTACTAAAGAGTATATAGAATATGCTAAAAGTATTTGTCTTGGTATAAAAAGTGGATACTTTGACTTTGTAGCTCACCCTGATTTAATCTTTATAAATGATTTTCCTTGGGACGAAAATTGTGATAAAGCCTGTAATTTAATTATTGATACAGCAAAAAAATATGATTTCATATTAGAATTTAATGCAAACGGTATTAGAAGAGGAAAGAAAAAATATTCTGATGGAGAAAGATTCCCTTATCCCTATGAAAAGTTTTGGAATAAGGTTTCTTTAGCAAAGGTTAAAACCATAATTAACTCTGATTGTCACACTCCTTGTGATCTTTGGGATAATACTATGGATTATGCCTATACCCTTACTAACAATCTTAATTTAAACATTATTGATAATATTTAACAATTAAAACCTTGCATTTTAATATTTTTAGGTATATAATCAATGTAAATTTGTTTTTAGGAGAATTTTTTATGATAAATAGTACAAACTTAATAAAAGCAAAACTTAATAATTCTTATTATTGCTATTATAGATAGTTTGTATTTATGATTGAATATATGCAGTCATGGATACAAACTCCAAAGGAATTTTGGATTGTATCTATGATGGCTTAATTTTCGTTATAAAGATAGGTCACATAGGTAATACTATATGGCCTTAATAAAGAGTTTTAATACCCTATAGGTCGTATAGTTTAACTATATGACCTATTTTTTTATATTTATATAAAAATCTAGGAGGTATTTTAAATGAAAGAACGAGAAAATTTTACTGGAAAGTTTGGATTTGTAATATCCTGTGTTGGCGCTGCTTTAGGTCTTGGTAACATATGGTTATTCTCCTACAGACTTGGTCAATATGGAGGTGCTGCTTTCTTAATACCATACTTTTTATTTGTTTTTATACTTGGAACTACAGGTCTTATAACTGAATTTTCCTTTGGTAGAAAGTTTAAAGCAGGTTCATATACTGGTATAGTTGAATCTTTTAAAAGTAAATCATTAAAGGGAGGAAAATTCTTTGGTATGCTCCCTCCTATAGGATTAACAGGAGTTTTTATATTCTACTCTATAGTAATAGGTTGGATTCTTAAATACTTTTTCTTAAGTTTAACTAGATCTATTAATACTATTGATACTACTACTTACTTTAGTAATTTTGCTGGTACACCTAATACAATCTTTTGGTTTTCCCTAGCAATAATATTAACTTTAATAATAGTTTCTTTAGGAATAGACCGTGGTATAGAAAAATTAAACAAAATAGTTATGCCACTACTTCTTTTAATTTTTATAATTTTAATCATAAGATCTCTAACTTTACCAGGATCTTTTGAAGGAGTCAAATATCTATTAGTTCCAAGATGGGAAAACTTATTTAAAATAGATACTTGGGTAATGGCTCTTGGCCAAGCATTTTTCACAGTCTCCCTTAATGGATGCGGTATGGTTGTTTATGGTAGTTATATAAATGATAAATTTGATATTCCATCATCTGCAATACAAACTGCCATATTTGATACTTTGGCTGCCCTTTTAGCATCTTTTATGATTATGCCAGCAGTTTTTGCATATGGATTAAATCCTTCATCTGGGCCATCTTTATTGTTTATAACTTTACCAAAAATATTTCAAGGTATGAATTTTGGTGCCTTACTAAGTACATTATTTTTTCTTAGTGTAATATTTGCTGCTATTTCATCCTCTGTAAATATGTTAGAGGGGCCTGTTGAAGCTTTCATGACTCACTTTAAGTCAAATAGAATAAAAACTTCAATTATAATATCAGTCCTTTGTTTTTTATGTGGAATACCTTTATCATTAAATATGGGAATCTTTGATAACTTCTCAAATCTTATTACAATAATAATTTCTCCACTTTGTGCTTTATTGGTAGCTGTTGTATTCTACTATATTATTGGTGGCGAAAATGTATTAATAGAAGTAAATAAGGGAGCTCATAAAAAACTTGGAAAATGGTTTATTCCTTTAGGGAAATACATTTTTATCTTAGTTACTATACTAGTAATAATTCTTGGAATAATATATGGTGGTATAGGTTAAATTTAAACATTGTAAGTTTTGATAAAAATTTTTATTTAATAATTAATATTACTTGACCTAATTGTCATTTGCATATAAAATATACTTAGAATTATTTCATGTGCTAGGGGTGCCTTTAGGCTGAGAGATGATTATTTTATCATTAACCCTCAACACCTGATCTGGTTAATTCCAGCGTAGGGAAGCGTTTAGGGCTGTATTTAAACCGGATCTATATTTAGATTCGGTTTTTTTATTTACATTCTTTAGACTCTCTAAGCACACTTAAAGTTTAAGGAGGGGGTAAAAACTATGATGTCATTTTCACAAATAATAAATGATTTTATTCAAAGTTTTTCATCAATTAATTTAGGAGGAAATTTTAAGGAGATTGTAACTAATCCACTAACAATTCTCACTTTAATAGGAGTCCTAATAATATTAGTTTTACTTATAAAGGCTAAAGACATCAAATTTGATGCAAAAATGCTTACAACAATAGGAATTGCTTTAGCACTTACTGCTGTATTAAACATGCTAAAGATATACAAATTTCCTCAAGGTGGAGGAATAACTTTAGGTAGTATGATTCCTATAATACTTATTGCTTATGCTTATGGTCCATTAGTTGGAATGCTTACTGGATTTTTATTTGGTATAATTTCCTTATTTATAGATCCATATATCCTTCATCCTGTACAAGTATTATTTGATTATCCTATACCATATATGGCATTAGGGGTAGCAGGATTCTTTAAAAATCATAGAATTTCAGGAGCTGTAGTAGCAATATTTTTAAAATTTTTAGCTCACTTTATTTCAGGAGTTGTTTTCTTTGGAGCCTTTGCTCCTGAAGGAATGTCTCCAATTCTATATTCATTTTTAGTAAATGGTTCTTTAATAGGTGCTGATGGCTTAATATGTGTAGTACTTTTAGGTATTTTACCTGTTAATAGACTTATTAAAGCCATAAGTTCTAAAAGCGTAACAAGCAAATATGCATCTTAAAATAAAGTAAGGTCTAGATTTCATTAGAATCTAGACCTTTTTATTTTTTAATTAAAGAATTATACTATAGGTAAGAGATAAAAAGTTATATAAACTTAGGAGGTACTTATGAGTATTAATCATGGTGCTAATTTATTTGATTTATCAAATGAATTAGGTCTAAATAAAACAGATATTAAAGATTTTAGTTCAAATATAAATCCCTTTGGAGCATCTAAAAAAGCTAAAGATGCAATTTTAAATAATATTGATATGGTTTCTATATACCCAGATCCTAAATATAAAGATTTAAAGGAGTCAATCTCTCAATATTGTCATTGCAAAAAAGAAAATATTATAGTTGGTAGCGGAGCTACAGAATTAATATCATCTTTTATAAGTGTTATAAACCCTAAAAAAGCTTTATTACTTTCTCCATCTTATTCAGAATATGAAAGTGAACTTGAAAAGATAAATTGTGAAATAACTAAGTTTTTTTCCAAAGAAGAAGATAACTTTAAAATAGATGTTAACAAATTAATAGAAAGCATAAACTCTTCAAAGTTTGATTTAGTTATAATTTGTAATCCTAATAATCCTACTGGATTCGCCTTTTCAAAGGATGAAATTTCTTTATTACTAAAAAATACTTCATCAATATTCATGGTTGATGAAACTTATGTTGAGTTTACAGAGCCTGAAATTTACTCCTCTACTCCACTAGTAGATATATTTAATAATCTATTTGTAATTAGAGGAACTTCTAAATTTTTCTCAACTCCAGGTATAAGATTAGGTTATGGACTTATTTCTAATAAAGAAATTAAAAAGTCAATGGTTGAAAAACTTGATTTGTGGAATATAAATATCTTTGCTACAACAATGGGAGAAATTATGTTTAAGGATAAAGAGTATATTCTTTCAAATACCTCTAAGTTAAAAGAAGAAAGAGATTATTTATTTAGAGAATTAAGTTCAATAAAGGACTTAAAGGTATATGAAAGTTACAGTAACTTTATACTTTGTAAAATTAGATCTAAAAAATTCACTGCTACTGAACTTTATAATAAACTTTTAGAAAAAGGATTGATAATAAGAAACTGTTCTTCTTTTGAAGGTTTAAATGAATATTTCTTTAGGGTTTGTGTCTTAAAACCTGAAGATAATAAACTTCTTATAGAAAATCTTAAAAATTTATTTTTATAATTTAAAAAATTAATAGGTTGCATATAAATAATTTTTATTATTAATTATATATGCAACCTCTTAATTTTTGAAATTATACTTTATTTAATGTTATAAGTACTTTTTAAAATTTACCTGTTTTATTTAATTAATCTTTTAATTTAAACGATCATAAACATAGCTGCTATTATTATGTAAACAGCTAAAAGTTGAACTCCTTCAAGCCAATTTGATTCTCCATCATTAACAATTCTATTAGCTATAAGTACTGAAACTATTAAAGCTACTAATTCAAAGGCATTAAATATTATGCTCATAGGCTTAAATATAAGACTTAAAAATATTAATACTGGAGCCACAAATAAAATAACTTGCAGACTTGATCCTATAGCTATTTCCACTGAAACATCCATTTTATTTTTCATTGCCATTATTATTGCAGTGCTGTGTTCTGCAGCATTACCTATTATAGGAATTAATATTATACCTACAAAAAGCTTACTTAACCCAAGAGTCTCTGTCATTGGTTCTACTGCCCCAACTAAAAATTCACTTTCTATGGCAATTATTACTGTAGCTACAACAAGCACTGTTATGGCCTTTTTTAATGACCATTTAGCTTCTCCATCTTCCTCATCTTGTTCCACTGCATATATATCCTTATGAGTGAAAAATGAGAATATTAAACTTAATATGTATATAGCAAACATTACTACAGCAACTATTACACTTAAACTTTCATATTTTGTGTTTAAAAATTCTGGTTTTATTGTATGCATAAATATAGCAGGAATTGTTAATCCAATAACAGCAAATAACAACATACTTGAACTAGTTTCCATTACTTTTTTATTGAAACTTTGTGTTTTATATTTTAATCCTCCTGCTAACATACTAGCACCTAGCACTAATAATATGTTTCCTATTACAGAACCTGCAATAGAAGCCTTAACCACATCAAACAAACCATCTTTTAATGCAAAAAATGAAATTATAAGTTCTGTAGCATTCCCAAAAGTAGCATTTAAAAAACCACCTAATTTAGGCCCAGTATAAAATGATATTTCCTCTGTTGCCTCTCCCATAAGACCTGCTAAAGGAATTATTGCCAAAGCAGATAATATAAACATAAGAGTTGGAGAAAAATGCATAAATTCACCTATAATACTTATAGGAATAAATATTAAAAGCCATTTTAGTATTTTCATCTTTAGTCCTCCATATATAAAATAAATTTTACTAAAGATAATTATATCACTTTCGTTAACTATTTTAACAATTTATTCTTAATTTACCTATTTAGAATATTAACATCAATCTATATTTTAACTAATTTTTATTTTATCTATATATTAAAAACTAAATACATCTTATATATATCTATAAAAAGATAACTATTATCTTTTTATAAAACTTGAATTATGTATTTAGTATGCTCAGAATCAACTTTTATTATAGAGCTTTTTTCTAGAATTATTATTAAAAGCAAAAAAAACGCTATTTTAAGCGTTCTTTTAATTAATTACATATCTACATTATGAAATAATTTTTGGCAATATTTTTTCTACTATTTTAAAATATCATAATTTTGCGACAATTTCAACAATTTTATTCAATTAATTATTTTATTCAAAATCATAGAAAATTATTACAGATTCAATATCCTCTCTTCAACTATTCCATCTGCATTTTGAAAATTAAAACCTAATATTCTTCCTAAGGTTGGTCCATGATTTATAAGCTTACCTTCCTCTAAAACAACACCTGATTTTATTCCTCTTCCAAAAGCTAAAAAGAATGTTCCATAATCTTTTTTTCTAGGTGAATATCCATGAACTGCTTTGTAAGTATGTTTATTTTTTATATCTTTAGTTTCCTCAATAACTTTTCCTTCATATTCATTTGAAAAATAATATCCTCTAGTAGCTTCTACCATAAAATCACATTGATCATTAGCTCCAACTTTTATGGCCTCTTCCTTATTTAATATGTATTCTAAAGCTCCTTCTTCCTTAAGCTTTTTCAAGATCTCTAAACATTTCTTCTCATCTTCTTTATTTTTATTATCTAAATAAATATAACATGAGCCTCCACATTCCCTAGCTATTGCTTTAAAGCTTTTAAGCTTTCCATCCTTTAATTCTATTAATCCTTCTTCCCTAAAGGCACTATTAAGCCTTATTACCTTATGAGTATCTATTGCACTATGGTCTCCTAGTAAAATCAATGTTGTGTTTTCATATATCCCTGCCTCTTTTAAACACTGTATTATCTCTCCTACTCTAATATCGTGTCTTTTTAAAGCTTCTAAAGCTTCTAAACTTTCATATCCATAATCATGTCTATGAGAATCCACATCTATTAGATGGACCATAGTTAAATTAGGCTTGTATTTTTTTATTGTCTCCTTAGCACATGCTGTAACAAAATTATCTAAATAAGGCTCCTTTGTACCTTTTCTAAGAGATCCAAACTTTTTATTCATACTAAATTGATAAACTTTACTTCCAGCTAAAGCAGACATGATTATTTGATTATGCCAAGGTTTTGTCTCAAATATTTCTGGCATATTATAATCTATTTTCATTTTTCCTGTAACTGGCCAAACCACTGAAGCCGTTGTAAGACCATTTTTCTTAGCTAGTCCAAAAAGAGTTTCTCCCTTTATTTTATTTCCGTACCAGTTCCAATTTGGATTTTCATCCTTAAAATTTAATACTATATTATTTGTTATTCCATGATTAACTGGATATTTCCCAGTAATAATGGATACATGAGCTGGATATGTCAAAGAAGGATATATTGTTTCTACATTCTTTATAAGAGCTCCTTCTTTCATTAGCTTAGATATATTAGGTAATTCCTTCATTATTTCAATATCTTTTGAAGATACAGCATCTAAAGAAATTACCACCATGTATTTATTATTCATTCTAATTATCATCTCCTGTTCCTATTAAATTATTTTAATTCTTTTATCCTCTATGTCAATGATAATTTTATATTACTCAATCTTTATTTTATATTTTAAATATATAAGTTTATCAAATATACATTTATTCATTCTTACAAAATAAAGTTTTATTTTATATACTATTAACATATACATTATAAGTAAAGCCTATAGTGAGCATCAAAAAGAAACTACTATATATGAAAATTTTCTTTTCTCTGTTGACGCATAACCCATTTAGTATTATTTGTCTATTAATAACTCCTATAAGTGACAAAAATAAAACGAATATAAAAATTCTATCTTTAACTAAGGAAATATAAATAATTAAAGATAATATATTTATAAAAATAGCTGAAATAACCGGATTTTTATATAAAACATTCTTCATATCATAACCTCCTACCCATATACAAAAACTAATCTATATTTTAACTATAAATTATAATCTTTTATTTTTAATAACTCTTTAAGTTCTTTATAAATAGGATCCTCTATATCCCCTTGTAATTTACTTAAAATCTTTTCTCCCTCATCACTTCTTCCATTTCTCACCTTTTCTAAAAAAGTACTCACCCTCCATGATACTTTCATTTTCTTACTTAAAAACATTAATAGGCTTAATAAAAAAGTAGGTAATAAAACTCTAGGCTCTACTAATGCAATTACAACTACAATCCAAGCTATATTTGAAGCTATTTTATAAGGTTTACAAATTTTACTTATATCATCACTATATTTTAAATCATAAACTCTATTTTTTCTCTCAAAAACTTTACTTCCCATATATTCTCCCCCTATTAATAACTTAATAATTCAATTATAACCCTATTATACATATTTTTCCATATAATTAAATAAAAAAAGGCTTATACCAAAATATTTTTTATTCTTATATTTTGATAAAGCCGATTCTATTTTTTTATTATCCTATTATATCTTTTGCCATTTCCTCTAATTTTGCTTCTCCATCTTTTTCTGAGAAGTTATAGAAACAATTAGCTACTTGTATTTTTTTAGCTCTTGATATATTTAAATCTTTGCTTATTTTTTCTAAGAAATCAACTTCTTCTATATCACAATCCTCATCAACAAGTCCTATTCTGACAAGTTCAAAATAAACAATATTTTTAACCTTTTCTGATGAATTTTTTATAGTTTCTATTGATTCTTCATATGAAAGATTTCCTAATTCCTCTTCTTCTAAATCTAATTCCTTCATATATGTACGAATTAAATCTTCTTCTTCTTTTTTGATATTCTCATCAGCTAAAGCAAATTCAGTTACTAAATTTATAAATGCTAATCCTTGTTCTTTATTTAACTCTTTTAAAAACATTGCTTATCCCTCCGTATAAATAAATTTTTAGCTTATTAATAATATACTATAAAAAATTTAGTATAACAAAGGCTTTAAGGTTAATTTTTAATTAAGAAATGACTACAATCCTCTATTTCTCTTATTATATTCTAAAAATCTACAATATTAAAGAAAAAGCTGTCATTACTTCTACGTAATGACAGCTACTATATATTTTTTATATATTAGAAACTTTTTCTTTCTTCTCAAGGTATCCTTTTAACTGTTGCAATCCTAAAATTAAAGCTCCTCCTATAATAAAGAATAGGAAATTAAAGCTACTTAAATTCATAGCAGCCTTTGGAATCTCTAATGTAGTTGGTCCCATAAAAACTGCATATATAGATCCAATCATTAATCCTATTATAAAATAAATCATTTGAGACCTATAATTTGAAAGTAAGAATTTTATTAATCTTATTGTAGTTATTATTCCTACAACTACCCCTAGTCCAAAAACTATAAGCATAGGTAAATAACTAAAATTAAATGTTAAAACTTCTTTCACTCCATTTACAACAGGTGCATAAAGACCAAATATTAAAAGTAATGTTGATCCTGATATCCCTGGTAAAACCATTGCTGATATAGCAATCATTCCAGCAAAGAAAACATATAGTGCAAGTGGTAATGAAAACTCATTTAATACTAAACTTGTTCCTTTTGCACTTCCTGTAGCTGGGTTAAAATATGTTATTGCGGCAACAATAGCTATTCCTAAAATAGCATATATTATGTATCCATAGTTTTTCTTTAATGACTCTTTGTCTTCGCTAATTATTATTGGTATAGAAAATATTATAAATCCAGTAAATAAAGAACTGATTTTATATATTTCTTTATCAAATATTGATGCTATAAATAATATTGATAAAACCATACCAGTTATCCAACCTATTCCTAATTTTAATAGGAATATTATAGCATCTTTTTTGCTTACATCAGTTTTTTTTGTAGATGTTAAAGCATTTAATGAACTTATAAACTTATTATAAAATCCCATTATAAATGCTATAGTACCACCAGAAACCCCTGGAACACTATCTGCTAAAGCCATTAAAAACCCTCTTATAAAGTTAATCACATACATAGCCTATCTGCTACTCAAAATATGGTCAAATGTATCCATATCGAGATCATTCCTTCTTCATAAAGCCTCGCCTTGCCTAAGCTACTACGATTTTGTATGGCTC
>OGIZ01000147.1_pt1 | contig 60292 bp, 59 predicted proteins | sample 1571911 | NCBI WGS metagenome assembly OGIZ01 (sample SAMEA2582108, study PRJEB24529) | metagenome | biome: Human gut stool | place: China | collected 2011 | reverse complement strand
TTTTACCAGAAAAGGGGCATGTTCACAATTTATTTACTCATGCGTTTTTCGTGGATCACAGCGGGAAGTTTTGTCCGCAATACCGGATGCCGTTTGCAGATACCGGTGGGAGACTTCCTGAAAGGCCGTATCATCAACGCGCTGGGGCATCCCATTGACGAAAAAGGAGAGTTTCCCCCAGGGAAGCTTTATACAGTAGACAGTGCCTATATCAACCCTCTTAACCGTCCTCCTATCAGGGAACATCTGGAATTTGGGATTAAGGCCATTGATGGTTTAAATACCATTGGAAAAGGTCAGAGAATGGGGATTTTTGCAGGCTCCGGTGTTGGAAAAAGTACATTGATGGGAATGATCGCCCGGAATGTAAAAACAGATATCAATGTGATCGCCCTGGTAGGAGAGCGAGGCAGGGAGGTTCTGGAATTTGTTAAAAAGGATCTGGGAGAAGAGGGCATGAAACGTTCTGTCCTTATTGTAGCCACATCAGACCAGCCGGCAATGCTGCGTATGAAATGTCCCTTGGTTGCAACAACGATCGCTGAATATTTCAGGGATCAGGGAGCAGATGTGCTGCTGATGATGGATTCTCTTACCAGATATGCCATGGCACAGAGGGAGATCGGTCTTGCTATTGGAGAACCGCCTATAGCCAGAGGTTATACACCTTCTATTTATGCAGAATTTCCAAGGCTTCTGGAAAGAAGCGGGAATTTTGCAAAAGGTTCCATTACCGGGATTTATACGGTACTGGTGGAGGGAGACGATACCAATGAGCCGGTGGCTGATACAGTCAGAGGTATTTTGGATGGTCATATTGTTTTAAGCAGGCAGCTGGCTAATGCAAACCATTTTCCGGCTATTGATATCAGTGCGAGTATTTCACGTCTTATGAATGATATAGCCGGGGAAGAACACAGGAAAGCAGCTTCAAGGTTCAGGAACATGTTAAGTCTTTATCAGAAAAATGCAGACCTGATCTCCATTGGCGCTTACAAAAAAGGTGCAAACAGTGCTCTGGATGAAGCAGTTGACCGCATAGGTGATATGAATAAATTTCTGGAACAGGAAACAAATGAAAATATCCCTTATGAGGAAAGCATAAGGAGAATGGAAAAAATCGTGGGTTAGCAGTTATAGGAGATGATACTTAAGATGAAGAGATTTAAATACAGTCTTGAAAATGTACTTCATTATAAGGAACAGATTCTGGACAGCATTAAGGCAGAACATGGTACACTTCTGGCACAGATCCGGAAAAAAGAAGCAGAGATACAGGAACTGGAGAACAAGCTGGTATCTGCCCAGAATAAGATGGATGATTTGAAAAAACAGGATGTACAGATAAAAGATATTTGTCTTTATGGTATGTATATCAGTGAAATGGAAAATCAGATCCGGAAAAAACAGGAACAGTTAAAGCTTTTACAGCAGCAAGAAGAAAAGAAAAAAGTACAGGTGATCGCTGCAAAGATAGATACGTCCCGTTATGAAAAGTTAAAGGACAGGCGGCAGAGTGAGTATGAAAAAGCTGCTAAAAAGGCACAGGAGCTGTTTATAGAAGAATTTGCTTCAAGAACAGCCAGATATTCTCAAAACAGGGAGGTAATCTAGGTTGAGCAGGATTGAAAATACCGGTCAGATAAAAACAGGATATTCTGTGAAGTCAGGTACGAACCCAGAAGAAAAAGTGGAGAATGGGTCAGATTTTGCATCGATGCTGACAAAATACCAGAAAAAAGCAGCCCAGAATGACGAAACAAAAAAAGCAGAAACAGGGGAAACAAAAAATAAAGAAACACAGCCAGAAGAAACCAAAAACAGGGGAAATGAAAAACAGGTTAATGGCAGGCAGTCCGGAGAAAACGTAAAAACAGATGAAATAAAAGCAGAAATAAAAGTAACAGACATACAGGACGGAAAGAACAGCCAGGATGGAGAAAAAGAGCAGGAGCAGGAACTGGCAGCTGCCTATGTTTCTGAAGCCTGCTACAGGACCTTTGTACAGATAACAGCAGAAAATAGTAAAACGCCTGCTGTTTACAACAATGAAATAAATGGAATACAAGATCTGGCTGTACAGACAACGGTGGAAACAGGAATGGAGGACCAGTCGGCAGCGGTCAGTACCATACAGAAGACCGAAGCCCCCCACACAGAAACAGCTGTCCATGCAGATGACTTAAAGCTCCAGAACAGACCGGCACAGACAGAAGCTGCAGGACGGACCGGAGAAGCCGGGCAGTCAAAGCAAACTGCCAAAATGAACCGGGAAGAAGAAATACCAGACCAGAAGGAACATATTTCCGGAAAGGAAATGACAGCCCTGGCATCGCCCGGTTATACAGGAACTGTTGAAAGTTCAGCTGGCACAGCAGCAAAACCAGCTGCTGTTGATACAGGACCGGCAGACCGGCTGCCAACAGCCCAGGATACATTGACAGAGGATCTGGGAAACTACCTGGATACAAAGATCAGTGAAAAAAAAGGAAAGCTGGAGCTTTCCCTGGAGCCGGAAAGGCTTGGAAAGCTGACTATCCGGCTGGAGTATGAAAAAGGAAAAACAGAGGTCACTATTTTTTCAACCAGTGCAAAAACACTGGAGATATTAAGCAAAGAAGCAGGGCATCTGGCACAGATCCTGGAAGAAAAAACAGGAACTCCTACCGTTATTTACACACCGGAACAGACTGAAAACAGGCAAAACATGGATCAGGATCCCGGTCATGGCAGAAACGGCAGGCAGGATCAAAAAGAGCAGCGCCAGAAGCAGGATGACAGCTTTGCCCAACAGCTAAGGCTGGGACTGGCCTAGAAGGAGGATTAAAGTGATATGGCAGATCAAATAACAGTCAGCAGCACTGCAAACCCGTATCAGGCAGGTGTTTACAGTGCCGGATCCAACAGCAAGAACACGATGGATGTAAACAGCTTTATCAAGCTGTTAGCAGCACAGCTTTCCAATCAGGATATGACAAGCCCTATGGATAACAGCGAAATGATGTCCCAGATGACAAATATGGCAATGGTCCAGTCACTTACTGCCATGACAGAGTCATTAAATACATCAGCTGCTGTTACAACTCAGACATATGCAGGCAGCCTGATCGGTCAGGAGATAACAGTGGCGGTTACGGATCCTGATACCGGGGCAGCAAATGGCGTGAAATATGGGAAGGTAATTTCTGTTGATTTTACCCAGGGAGATCCGGTGGTACGTCTGGAAGGTGATGATACCAGCTATAAGATGTCCAGTGTCCTGGGAGTAGGAAAGCTTCCAGAGAAAGCAGGTGAAAAAGATCCTGACAGAGGATCTGAAAAAACAGATAAGATCACAGAACAGTTAGCAAATGCAGATCTGAAAGACACAGGATCTGAAGATACAGAAACAGAAGAAATGTAAAAAGGAGCAAAAGAATATGTTAAGAGCAATGGATTCAGCAGTATCAGGTCTTCGGGCGCATCAGAACAAACTGGACGTCATCGGCAACAATATTGCAAACGTAAATACATTTGGTTTTAAGTCCCAGAGCTACAGCTTTAAAGAGGCGATGTACCAGACTTCCACCACCTCCACAAAGGGAAGCGAGAATGCCGGTGGTGTAAATGCAGCCCAGTATGGATATGGTTCCATGATGGGTTCCATCAGTACGGATATGAGTGCCTCTACACCAACCTATGTAGGTGGTCTTAATGCAAGTGTAGACGGAGAAGGCTTCTTTATTACATTCCCAAAGAGCACAGAAACGGTTACAGTAGCGGATATGAAGAAAACGGACTTTGATTATACCAGAGTTGGTCAGTTCAATATTGACGGAAATGGATATCTTACAGATGCCAACGGAAATTTTGTTTATGGTTTCCGTCCGGATGAGGTAGATAAGCCAACGAGATTTGATGGAGATCTTGTAGCCATCAAGGTTCCTAGTGATGTAACAGGCAATGATTTTGGTGATGATCCGCTGCAGCTGACAAATGTAAAGATTAACAGTCTGGGAGAGATTTCAGGTACAGTAAAGTCAACGGATCCGGATAAGGATGGAAAAACCGTCAGCATCGGTAAGGTTGCCATTGCCACCTTCCAGAATCCGGAGGGCTTAAGCAAAAAGGGTTCTTTTTACTATGGGGCAGCAGAAAGCGATAACAGTGGTAATGCTTCCGCTACGATCCCAGGAGGAAGCACCTCTTCTTTAATGACCGGATATCTGGAGGCTTCCAATGTGGATCTTGCAAAGGAATTTTCTGATATGATCACAACACAGAGAGGCTTTCAGGCCAATTCAAAGATCATCACAGTCAGTGATGAGATCCTGTCTGATCTGATCAACATGAAGCGGTAAGGAATATGATCTGTGTAGAACGACTTAACGGAGAGATTTTATATCTGAACTGGCTTCAGGTTGAATTGATCGAACAGATTCCGGAAACAAAGATCCGTATGATGAATGGAGATTACTATCTGGTAAAAGACAGTGTAGAAAGCATCAAAGATCAGGTGACCGGGTTCTTTCAAAGGTGTGTCAGCATAAAAAAAGAGATGCAGATTTAGGAGGAAAAGCAGGTGGATCCTACAACATTACTAGGTATAATCCTGGGTTTTGCTTTAATTGTAAACGGAATCGGTTTTGCCAAGATTGGTAACTTTATTAATATCCCCAGTATGGTCATTGTAATTGGTGGGACTCTGTCAGCAACTTTGTCCAGCTATCCATTAGGGATATTAAAGGATATCCCAAAGCATTTTGCAGTACTTATAAGGGGAAACCGCTATAATATCCCCAAATTGATCGAACAGCTTGTAGATCTGGGAACCATAGCAAGGCAGAGCGGCCTTCTGGCGTTGGAGGATAAAGCGGCGGAGATCAAGGATACTTTCTTTAAGCAGAGTGTCCTGATGATCGTAGATGCAAACGATCCGGACAAAGTAAGGCTGGTTCTGGAAAGAGAACTGGATAATATGATGATCCGTCACGACCAGGCGGCAGGTCTTTATGAAAAAGCTGCATCTTATGCACCGTCCTTTGGTATGATAGGTACCCTGATCGGTTTGATCAGCATGCTGAAGGGAATGAATATGGATGCAGGCGGTTCATCTACTATCGGCAGTGACATGTCAGTAGCATTGATCACAACCTTTTACGGCTGTATTCTTGCAAATGTTATTTTTAATCCGATCGCAAAGAAACTGAGGATCCGTCAGGATGAGGAAGAACTGTATTGTTCTACTATCATTGAAGGGATCATTGCCATACAGGCAGGAGAAAATCCAAAATACCTGAGGGAACATCTTCTTGCATCGATTAAACAGTCACAGCAGCGGAAGATCCTTGCAAAAGCAGAAGCTGGAGATTTTCAGGGGAAGGAACAGGAAGATAAATGAGTAAGAAAAATCGCCCCACAGACAGCGGCGGCAACTGGATGGATACTTATGGAGACATGGTAACATTGCTGCTTACATTTTTTATCATGCTGTATTCTATGTCTAACCTGGACGCACAGAAATGGACTATTTTTGTGAAAAGCATCCCAAGCATACAGAACCAGGGATCAGAGAATATTACCATTAATTCCCAGATGTCAGATACCCCAGAGGTGGATAGCAAAGGCCAGGAGATCGGCCAGGAGATTGCCCAGGAAGCTCTTCAGGCAGAAGATGTAAATGAGCTGTATCTTACGATCGCTGAAAGCCTGAATCAGGCGGGTGTAAAGGAGGCTACGGTCATCAGGGGAGATGATTATACTTATGTTTCTTTTGCAAATAATGTGTTTTTCGGTGCAGACAGCTCCGTGCTTACACGGGAAGGACAGGCAGTCCTCAATACATTTGCAAAAGCCATAGCTCCTGCAGCAGGTGGGATTGAACAGGTTAATATCATGTCCCACACTGCGAAAGTAACAGATAATTCACAGATCAATCCACAGATTATACGAAAAGACCGTATCCTTTCGGCGATGAGATCTGCAGAAGTATGTATTTATCTTCAGCAGCAGAATGTAATAAAGCCGGAGAAGCTGGTGGATATAAGTTATGGTGAATATCGCCCTATAGCAGATAATTCCACAGAAGAAGGAAGGATAAAAAACCGCAGGATTGAATTTTTGCTTTTAGATAATGGGGCAAAAGAAAGAGACCTGAATGAGTATTATAAAGAGTTTAAGAGCGGTGAATATGCGAATACTACAGTAGTAACAGTAGGAGAGTCACAAAGCTCTTCCCAGGGTGGTGAAACCGTACCGGCAGATACAGAGGCACCGGTAGATACCGGTGCAGCAGATGCAGGTGCAGAAGATGCAGGTGCAGAAGATGCAGGTGCAGAAGATGCAGGGTCTGTGGAGAAAATGCAAAATACCAGTGAATAAGAGAGGTCAGGAAGAATGGCAGATGTTTTATCACAAAGCCAGATAGATGCACTTTTAAAATCCATGAGTGCGGATGCACCAGCACAGGAAAAGAAAACCGAATCTGTACAGCCTCTGTCACCAGAAGAAAAGAACTATATTAAATACGACTTTTTCAGCCCGAGGAAATTCACAAAAGAAAAAATGAAGATCCTCAGGAGTGTATTTGAGAATTATGCACGTATTCTTACTTCCCAGATCAACGGTATTTTCCGCGTGATGACGGACATAACGGTGCTGGATGTACAGGAAAGAAGGTATTACGAATACGTAAATGCCCTTCACGAAAACGACTGCATGACAATGATAGACGCATCAATAGCAGGAGAAGAAAAAATGAGTGTTCCACTGATGCTGTTTGTAACTCCGGGTATGGTGATTACACTGATCAACCATATGCTGGGGGGCGAAGATGTTGTAGCAGTAGAGGATGATTACCGGTATTCCGACGTGGAACGTGCTTTGTACAAGCGGATTGTAGAATATATGACAGGTACCTTAAAGGATGGATTTTCGAATTATGTGAGCATTGTTTTTTCCGTAGAACATGTAGAAGAAAATCCAACCATGGTCCAGGATGTAGGTCTGGATGAAACAGTAGCCATTATCATTTTAAATGTGGACATATCTGGACAGGCACAGGAAAAAGTAAAGATCTGCCTTCCGGGCAATCTTCTTACGGTGATCTTTCACAGTATTGACAACCGCAAGCACCTGGCAAGAGGATTTTCTTATCAGGATAATAAAGAGAAGATCATGGATAATATCCGTTACTCCAAACTGCCTATTACAGGACAGCTTGGCACGGTACAGCTGGATCTGAAAGGACTTTATCAGATCCAGGTAGGAGATGTGATCGATCTTGGAAAGCCAAAAGACAGTCCGGTCAGACTTTTTGTAGGACGTCAGCCTTGGTTTACAGGACAAATGGGATGTTATAAGAAAAATGTGGCTGTGAAGATTGAAAAATGCATTACGTCACAAATAGAAGAAAAGAAAACGGATATAATGCCGCAGAAGGAAGAAGATCCTGATAACAGTGACGGATCTGTAAAAGAACAAGGATAAATACGCTCCGGAATACGGGAGTATAAATAAGAATGAAGGAAGAAGAGGAATAAGAAATGGCTAAGATAATGCTGGTAGACGATGCTGCTTTTATGAGGATGATGATCAAGAAAGCTCTCAGTTCAAGTGGATATAACGATTTTATCGAGGCACAGGATGGGGCAGAAGCAGTAAAAAAATACAGTGAGGAAAAACCGGACATGGTAATTATGGATATCACCATGCCAAATATGGACGGGCTTCAGGCTTTGAAAAAAATTCGTGAAGGTGATCCAAATGCCAAAGTTGTTATGTGTACAGCAATGGGACAGGAAAGCATGGTTGTAGATGCGATCAAATCAGGTGCCCGTGATTTTGTGGTGAAGCCTTTTGATGCACAGAGAATTGTAAAAACTGTAAATGACATTTTAGGAAAATGATCCATAAGGAGGGAACTGTTATGGCATTTTTAGGTTCATTCGATATAAGCGCTTCTGGAATGAGCGCACAGCGTGTCAGGATGGATATTGCGGCAGAAAACATAGCAAATATGGACACAACGCGGACAGAGTCAGGTGGTCCATACCGAAGGAAAAATGTACTTCTTGAAAGCTATTCAGATACGTCTTTTGCCCAGGCAATGGAAAATGCAGCACGGGGAAAAGGAATAACCAGCCGTCATGCAGGAGTAAGAGTTTCTGGCATTGTGGAAGATGACAGAGAAGCTAAGAAAGTTTACAATCCGGATCATCCGGATGCGGATGCAGACGGCTATGTGACTATGCCAAATGTGGATGTGCTGAAGGAAACGGTAGACAGCATGTCAGCGACCCGGTCTTATGAAGCAAATGTAACAGCATTAAACGCAATTAAGCTGATGGCTCAGAAAGCACTGGAAATCGGTAAGTAGAAAACAGGAGGAAAATAAGAATGGGTGCACTCAGCTTTAATGAGATGGAAATAGATGCTCTTGGGGAGATGATGAATATCAGCCTTGGAGCATCAGCGACAGCAATGTCTACCCTTTTGGGATCTACCGTTCACATCACGACTCCAAAGGTAAAGATCCTTACAAGGGATCAGTTTGAGTTTAAAAAGCTGGAACCGGCAGTAGGAGTAGAAATCGCTTATGTAGAGGGCCTGGAAGGAAGCAATATTATGATGTTCAGCAGAAATGACGTGCGCATCATAGTAGGAACCCTTCTGGGCGAAGAGGTACCAGATGATAAATTTGAACTGGATGAGATCAACAGAAGTGCTATTTGTGAGGTAATGAACCAGATGATGGGTGCTTCAGCAACGGCACTTTCAGAATTTTTGAAATTTACAGTTAATATATCCACACCAGTTTCTTTTGAGATCACAGACGCAGAAAGCTTTAAAAACAAGTATTTTCCGGAAGCAATTCCTATGGTGGTCATTTCCTTTACCCTTGAGATCGAAGGAAAGCTGAAAAGTGAGTTTTTAAATATTATGCCGGAAAAGCTTGCCAAAAGGCTTTTGGAACCATTTGAGATATCCCTGGAAGAAGCAGCAGAGGTTCAGACAGAAGATAAGGAGTCAGGATCAAAGGCAGTAGAAGAAACTGCAGAGAAGGTAATAGAAGAGGCAGCAGAGAAAGAAAAAACGCAGCCTGATCCAGAACCAGCACCTACACAACAGCCAGAACCGGCCCCACAGCCAGCACCGGCCCCGCAGCCAGCACCGGTCCCACAGCCAGCATCTACACCGCAGCCAGCACCTACATCGCAGCCGGTATATTCCCAGATTCCAGCTGGTATTTCTGCAGATATGAATCCGGCTATTTTACAGCTTTTGAATCAGATGCAGCAGTCACAGGTGCAGATGATGCAGCTGATGCAGGATATGGAAAAACGGGAACAGGAAGGGAAAAAGGAATCCAGGGAACCTGCCCTGATCCGGCCGGCCAATGCGCCTGGTCTTGAATCTTCTGGAAGTGAAAATGGAGAAGAAAGCGCCAACCAGGAAATGCTCATGAAGGTGCCGTTGGAGATATCAGTGGAAATAGGACGCACTAAGAAATTGGTAAAGGATATTCTGGAGTTTACCCAGGGATCTCTTGTAGTCCTGGACAAAATGGCAGGAGAACAGGCAGACCTGTATGTAAATGGACAGTGTGTTGCCAGGGGAGATATTGTAGTAGTAGAGGATAATTTTGGTATCCGTATTACCGATATTGTAACCAGGGATATCAATCCGGAGAGCCCTTAATATGATAACAGATATTGTTTCTACAACAGGTATGCTGCTTGCTTTTGTAGTCATTTTGTTTTTGGCATGGCAGGCAAGCCGGTACCTGGGGAAAAACGCCCCTTATGGAAATAAAGGGGGAAAGATGCGGATACTGGAACAACTAAAAGTAGGAAATGATCAGTACATTATTCTTCTTAAACTGGATGAAAACCAATATCTGCTTGGGACTAGTCAGACGGGGATCCAGGTTCTGGAACGGTTTAAGGAGGAGAAAACGAATGAATGAGCTGATTACAGGCTTAAATGGAGGAAATGTTCCTGCGCTGGATATTATCATGCTGCTTACCTTTGCAGCATTGCTTCCTTCCATTGTGGTTATGATGAGTTCCTTTATGCGTATTATAATCATACTTTCTTTTACGAGAAATGCAATGGGAGTCCAGCAGACACCGCCTAATATGGTATTAACAGGCATGGCACTTTTTTTGTCGCTGTATATTATGAGTCCGGTTATAGGTCAGATCAATACGGTTGCCTACGAGCCCTATAAAAATGGGGAGATCACACAGCAGGAGGCAGTAAGCCGCATGGCAGATCCACTGAAGCAATTCATGCTTCGCAATACAGAGAAGGATACGCTGGATCATTTTGTACAGATGTCAAAACAGGAAGTTAAGAAAGATGTGAAAGAATATCCTCTTACTGTTGTTGTACCAGCTTTTATGACCAGCGAATTAAAAAAAGGGTTTCTTGCAGGATTTCTGATTTATCTTCCATTTCTGCTTATAGATATAGTGGTGTCTACAACCCTTATGTCCATGGGTATGGTAATGCTTCCGCCAACTATGGTCTCTCTTCCCTTTAAGTTACTTTTATTTATTACAGTAAATGGCTGGGAACTTTTATTTTCCAGTCTGGTACAAAGCTTCCGGTAGGAAAGAGGTGGGAATATGACAGAAGTGCAGATCCTGGATATCATGTATGAAGCATTCCAGCTGGCAATGAAGCTGTCGCTGCCATTTCTGTTGATCAGTATGATCGTAGGTGTGGTCATTGCTGTTTTTCAGGCAGCCACACAGATCAATGAACAGACAATGACATTTGTCCCCAAGCTGCTGGCTATTATGGTGCTTTTAGGTTTTTTAGGAAGTTCTATGCTGGTCATGCTTCAGGAATTTTTTCAATACATAGTGGAATTGATCGCAAAGGGGTAAAGAAGATCTATGTTTATCACATTTTCAATGGCAGTGATGCGTATGAGCGGAGCCATCGGATTCAATCCCCTTTTTGGAAAAAGTAATTTTCCTGTAAAAATAAGGGCATATTTTATTTTTGCCCTGTCACTGCTCCTGTATCTGTCTGCAGACCAGACCCAGATGGCATATCCGGGATCAATGGCAGAATACATCCTGATGCTTGCGGGAGAGCTTTTTCTTGGGGCAGTGTTAGCCTTTGCAATGGAACTGGCATTCCTTACGATCCGGTTTGCTTCTTCCATTATGGATTATTCAATGGGACTTAGCATGGCTCAGGTTTATGATCCCCAGTATGGAACCCAGTCAACGGTCAGTTCCGGTATTTATTATGCATTTATGGTACTGATCTTTTTTGCCAGCAACAGTCATTTGCGGCTGTTAGCATTGTTTTACCAGTCGGTACAGCTGATCCCTTTTGGAAAAGTGACATTTAATCCTATGCTGGTCCATGTGATCACAGCTGGATTCTGCCAGGGGATCCTTACTGGTATGCAGTTTGCATTTCCAATGATAGCAATTGAGCTTGTATCAGAACTGGCAATGGGGATTCTGATGCGTATCATTCCCCAGATCAATGTTTTTACGGTAAATTTCCAGGTAAAGATCATAATGGGGCTTTTGATGATGCTGCTACTGTTTTCGCCAATGGCAGATTATATAGATACCATCTTTACATATATGTATCAGATGATGTGGAAGCTTTTAAGCAATATGAAACCAGTCTGAAAGGAGTGTCATAGAAGATGGGACAGAGTGGCCAGGAGAAAACCGAACAGCCTACCGCCAAAAAGCGGCGGGATGCCAGAAAAGAAGGAAATATCTTCCAAAGCAGGGATGTAGCTACCGTAGTGATCTTGGCTGGCATATTTTTCGGGATCCGCATATGGCTTCCTTTTATATATGGACAGATGAAAAATTATATGACCTGGGTCATAGATGGAGCAGCCCGGTCCTCAGAAGATATGCTTTCAGCCAGCCTTGTTTTTGTTACACTGTCTGTGTTTTTAAAATGTGCGCTTCCTCTGTTGCTTTTAGCCCTTTTACTTGGAATTGTGGCGCATGGAGTACAAACACGTTTTAATGTATCCTTTAAATCCATCCGGCCAAAATGGAACAGGCTTAATCCTCTTTCAGGCATAAAACGTCTGTTTTCCATGAAAAATGCAGTAGAGTTGGTGAAAAACTCCATCAAGATAACACTGCTGCTGGTATTGCTTTACAACATACTGAAGCAGGATCTGCAGCCCATGGCATCAATGATCGATATGAATCCTGCAGCATCTGCGGCTTATATGATGAAAATGATCTTTGATCTGCTGATACGTGTATGTATTGCCTTTATGGTCATTGCCTTTGGCGATTATCTGTATCAGCGCTGGGAATACGAAAAAGAGCTTCGTATGACAAAGCAGGAAGTAAAAGATGAGTATAAACAGACAGAAGGTAACCCTGAGATTAAAAACAGGATCAAAAGCCTGCAGCGTCAGATGGCATCCAGCAGGATGATGCAGAAGGTTCCCCAGGCAGATGTGATCATACGAAATCCTACCCATGTGGCCATTGCTTTAAAATATGATCCTGATCATGACAATGCTCCGGTAGTACTTGCCAAGGGATTAGATGAACTGGCGTTAAGAATCGTAAAGGTGGGGGAAGAAAACAATGTTTATACCATTGAAAATAAACCACTTGCACGGGCTATGTACAATTCCTGTGAACTGGACAGGCCGATCCCCTCAGAATTTTATACGGCAGTAGCAGAAATCCTGGTATATCTGTATAAACAGGATAACGGGAAAAATAAAGATAAAAAATAATAGTTGGAGATTAATGGACGAATGAAACGGTTATTGAGTTACTCAGTGGTTATGTTTGTGATCACGATCATATTGCTTTTGATCATTCCCCTTCCGGCGGGACTGGTGGATGTGGCGATCATATTGAATATGTCCCTTTCCATGATGATCCTGGTAATAACCATGACCATTCGGGAGCCATTGGAATTCTCCATATTCCCCTCTCTTTTGCTTATTACCACGCTGTTCCGTCTGGGTATCAATGTTTCAACCACGAGAAATATCCTTTCTCAGGGAGGTTCATCAGGCCGTGTCATTGCTGCCTTTGGTGATTTCGTTTTAAGAGGAAACGTAGTAGTAGGTCTGATCATCTTCCTGATCATCGTGTTGATGCAGTTTATTGTTATCACAAAAGGGGCAGAACGAGTGGATGAAGATGCCGCCAGATTTAATCTGGATGCCATGCCGGGAAAACAGATGGCTATTGATGCAGACCTTAGTTCTGGCCTGATCAATGAAACACAGGCAAAGGAACGGCGTGCCAAGGTTCAGAGAGAAGCAGATTTTTATGGCGCAATGGATGGTGCGACTAAGATCGTAAAGGGTGATGCAGTTATGTCACTTATCACAACTGCCATCAATCTGATCGGCGGCAGCATCATCGGTATTGTACAGTCCGGCAGCAGCATCTCAGCCGTGCTGAGTACCTATTCCATTGCGACAGTAGGTGATGGTCTGGTATCCCAGATACCGGCTCTTCTTATTTCTACTGCAACAGGAATGATCGTTACAAGAGCTGTTTCAGAAGGCAGCTTAAATGAAGATGTATCAAAGCAGTTTCTGGCCCAGCCTCATGCTATGATCGTTAGTGGTGCAGCAGTGGCGGTTATGGCTGTGATACCTGGAATGCCGGCAGTAAGGACTCTGGTTGTGGCTGCATGTCTTATGGGAAGCGGATTTTATCTTTCCGGAAAGATAAAAAAAGAGCCACAGGCATTGTCACAAATGGCAATGGCTCCTTCTACCCAGCTTCAGGATTCCCCACAGGCTCAGGCAGCTGCTGCAAAAGAGGAAGTAAGTGAGGAAGAATATTTTAAAGATGTAAATAATGTATACAGCCTTCTTACACTGGAGCCAGTGGAGATCGAGTTTGGTTATAGTCTGATCCCTCTGGCAGATGAGTCAGTAGGCGGAAGGCTGATCAGCAGGATCGTTATATTCCGCCGCCAATATGCCCAGGATATGGGATTTGTGATCCCATCCATCCGGCTCCGGGACAGTTCTTCCCTGGGACCAAGTCAGTATAGTATTCGGATAAAAGGAGAAGAAATTGCAGGAGGAGAGATCCTGATTGATTATTTCCTTGCTCTGGAACCAGAGGAGGTGGAAGAAGAAATTGAAGGTATTGAGGCCATTGAACCGGCATACGGTATACCCAGCAGGTGGATCAAGCCTGAAAACAGAGATCGGGCTGAATTATATGGTTATACGGTCATTGATCCTCTGTCTGTATTGCTCATGCATCTTTCAGAAGTCATCCGGCAGCATTCATACGAACTGCTTACAAGACAGGAAGTGGTAAGGCTTACGGAAAATCTGAAAAAAACAGCTCCTGAGCTGGTGGAAGAGGCAATACCACAGATGATCAGCTACAGTTATTTCCAGAGAGTTCTTACAAACCTTCTAAAAGAAGGAATTCCGGTCCGTGACCTGGAGACCATTGTAGAGAATCTGATGCAGACAGCCTCAGAAACAGGTCTTCCTCCAAGAGAGCTGGACCAGACAGTAGAAAAGATCAGGACAGCTCTTAAACGTACCATTACCCGCATGTACTGTACAGATGGATGCATGAAAGTCATCACACTGGATGCCCAGCTGGAACGGGAAATGGTCGCATCCTTGTCAAAAGGGGAAAATGGCTTATATCTGGCATTAAACCCGGAAATGCTCCAGCATGTGATCCGGCAGCTGGCAGAGCAGATAAAAAAGTTCAGTGGTTTATCACAGAATCCGGTGATCCTGACTTCACAGGTTATGAGGATCCATTTTTACCATCTGGTAGAACCCTTTTATCCTAATATCAGGGTGCTTTCATTTAATGAGATCGCAAATAATGTGCAGATCCAGTCAATTGGAAATATAAGTACAATGAAAAAAGGATCATAAGTGTACGGTCAAATGATATAAACAGCAGATAACAGGAGTGAGTAAAGTTATGGAAGATAAGCAGGAAAAGGCAGAGAAGGAGTTATTTGCGCTTTATAAAAAAACGAAAGATCCGGAAATAAAGAAAGAGATCACAATGCAGTATCTGTACATAGCCAGAACCACGGCAACGAAACTATATGATCTTTATTCTACCACCATGCAGATGGAAGATGCAGTGAATGAAGGTGTGGTGGCGATCATAAAAGGGATCGATATGTATGATCCGGATAAAAACATTAAGTTTTCCACTTACATTACAACGCGGGTAAGAGGAGCAATGCTGGATTATGTAAGAAAACAGGAGTGGATGCCCCGGGGATTTTACAAGCAGTTGGGGATTATAGAATCTGCATGCGAGGACATGAAGCGTGAATTAGGAAGAACACCAACAGTTGATGAACTGGCAAAGCATCTTGGAATAGAAAAAAAACGCTGCCAGAGGATCATTTCCATGAAAAACAGGAGAAATATCCAGTCTCTTGATTTTTTACTGGAAAACCAGAATACATCCAATGGACTCCAGATCACAAACAACGATACCCAGGTACAGCCTGAGGAGGCATGCTTGTGGGAAGAGGATATGCGGGTGCTGGCAGAAGGCATAGCTCAGCTAAATGAAAAAGAGCAAAAAACACTGGCACTGCATTATATGGAAGGGTTGAAAATGGAACAGGTGGGCCGGGTCATAGGTGTCAGCCAGCCCAGAGCATCCCAGATCCACACGATCGCCTTGCGTAAGCTGCGCCATTTTATAGAAACAAAAAATGGAAAGGGGATAAAGTCAGATGTATCAGGGATTTTATAATCTGGCGTCAGGCATGCTGACCCAGAGCAGGAACTTAAATACCATCAGCAATAATATGGTGAATATCCAGACTCCTGGATATAAAAACGAAACAATGGTAAGCAGTACTTTCAAAGAAGAAATGCTTTATCGTACAGGACAGTATAGCAAAGAAAATCCAACCCAGCTGGCAACTGTTTCAAAAATAAAGACAGCAAAGCAGGTTTATACCAATTATGACCAGGGCGGTCTGGAACAGACAGATGGGATCTATGACTTTGCCTTAAATGGAAATGGCTTTTTCTGCATCCAGACATCACAGGGCATCCGGTATACAAGGAATGGTTCATTTTCAGTAGATAAAGATGGATATCTGGTTTTAAACCAGGCAGGAAGAGTCTTAAACAAAGAAGGACAGCCTGTCCAGATCAAAAATGAGAACTTTACAGTTGATTCCAAAGGACACATTACTGCTGCTATTACAAAACAGTCTGATGGTGAAGAAAGCGGCAGCCAGGAAGTTACCATAGAGGATTATGGAACTTTGAAAGTAGTGGATTTTCCAGATCAGGGGCAGCTTCATGCAGAGGATAATGGACTTTTCTCTACTGCACAGGCAGAAACAACGCCTGCAGATACAACTGTTCAATGGAAAATGCTGGAAAAATCCAATGTAGACATGGTGGAGCAGATGACAGCTATGATGTCATCCCAGAGAGCGCTTCAAAGCGCAGCCCAGTCACTGAAAATGTATGATCAGATCATGAGTAAGTCTGTGTCAGATGTCGGTAAGCTGTAAGGAGGATAAAGAAATGAATATGTCATTTTATACAGGAGCAGCAGGAGCCGGACAGTTTACAAAAAAACTGTCAGTTGTATCCAATAACCTGGCCAATATCAACAATACAGGCTTTAAACCTAAAACAGCGGCTTTTTCTGAACTGATCCACTATAATCTTAATGATTCTGAAAATGCCCAGACAGAGCTGCAGACAGGTTCAGGAGCCAGAGTGGAGCGTACCTGGACGGATTTTAGTACAGCCGGTGCTACTCAGACCGGAAAAGAATATGATTATGCAATTATGGAGCCTAATGCATTTTTTATGATACAGGATCCTGCGTCAGGTGAGATCACCTATACAAGAAACGGTCATTTTCACAGGGGAGAACGTGAAGATGGATTTTATCTTACAACAGAAGATGGAAAGCTGGTGCTGGACCAGAACCGGCAGCCTCTTAAGCTGGAAGTAACAGATGTAGAAAAGCTGCAGGAGGAATCAGAGTCAGAAGACGATGACTACGATACAGATGATACAGACAGCACAGAGGATGATACTGACCTTCCTAAGGTAAGTGTATACACATTTTCAAACCCCAGCCGTCTCTTAAGCGTAGGAGATAATGAATATAAAGCACAGGATGGAATGGAAGCTTCTTTAAAATCAGATGCGGTCCTGCAAAAAGGGGCACTGGAGAATTCAGGCACCGATATGGCAAAAGAAATGGTCCATGTGATCGAATGTCAGAGAGCCTTTTCCTATGCTGTAAAAATGATCACTACATCAGATGATATAGAGGGAACGATCAATTCACTGAGAGGATAAGGTAAAAAATGGAAATAAAGCGATATGAAGATATGGACCTGCAGGCTCTGGATGTAATGCGGGAGATCGGCAGTATCGGTACTAGTCATGCAGCAACTGCTCTTTCCAAGCTTCTGCAGAAAGAAGTCCGGATCTCGATCCCATCTGTGAATATCCTTGGATACAATGATGCCATGAACCGGATCGGTGATGCGGAGGAGCTTGTTGCAGCAGCCCTTGTAAAAATGTCAGGTGATATTGAGGGGTTGATGCTGTTCCTTTTCGACCTGGATTTTGCAAATGAGGTATTGGAAAAACTGCTTGGAAGCCGTTATAAGTCCTTTCTGGATATGGACGAAATGGCCAGATCAGCACTGGTAGAAGTAGGAAACATCATTATCTGTTCTTATATAAATGCTTTTTCACAACTTGTAAATGTAGAGGTGGAACTGTCTGTTCCAAGTGCTACCATCAACATGCTGGGTGGGATCTTAATGGTACCTATTGCTGAGTATGGATATGAAACAGATAAACTGATGTATTGCAATGCAGATTTTGTGATCGGCGGAAAAGCACTTTCTGACTGGCTGCTCATGCTGCCGGACATTCGTTCTCTAAACGATATTTTAGAGAGGTTGGGAGTTTCATAATGATCGGAGGCACAGAATTAAAAGTAGGAATCGGTGATATGAAGTTTTCACGAGGGGAAGGAAGGATCATAACCTATGCTTTGGGTTCCTGTATCGGGATAACCTTTTATGATCCGGTTACCCGTCTGGGAGCACTTCTGCACATCATGCTTCCGGCACAGTTTGAAGGAAAGGATTCCAATCCATTTAAATTTGCAGACAGCGGCATCAGGGAAACCCTCAGAAAGCTGAAAATATTCGGTATGGTAAAAAGCCGGATGGTAGTTAAGATCGCAGGGGGAGCCAAGATGTTTGAGATCAGCGGAAACAGCAGCTTTGGAAATATCGGGCAGAGAAATGCAGAAAGTGTAAAAAAAGTCATGGCCCAGGAAGGAATCTGTATCGCAGCAGAGGATACAGGAGGAAATTATGCCCGTACCATGCTTTTAGATCTTGCAACAGGCGATGTGATCGTGCGTACAGTGGGACGACCGGAACGCCATCTATAGCCAGGGCTTTCATTTATGGTGGTGTCACCATCTGTGACATGCCTGTTTACAGAAAAAAGGAGAGAAGATCATGGTCAAAAATGAAAAAGAAGGGATTCTTTTAGAATCAGGAACAAACGAGATTGAAGTAATGAAATTCACAGTTCTGGGTGAATTTTATGGCATTAATGTGGCAAAAGTCCAGGAGATCATCATGAGTGAAAAGGTAAAACCGATGCCTCATGCAAACCCGGCAGTAGAAGGCATCTTTAAACCAAGGGATGAGCTGATCACAGTGATCAACCTGGCAAAATATCTTACAGGAGATGACCGGGAAAATGGGCCAAGAGATCTGTTTATCGTAACAAATTTTAATAAAATGACGGTCGCTTTCCGGGTAGACAGTATCGAAGGTATCAGCAGGATTTCATGGAAAGATATACAGAAGCCAGATAAGACCATTGCAAATGGAGATGACAGTGTTGCTACCGGTATTGCCCAGTGCGGAAAAGAGCTGGTGATCATCCTGGATTTTGAAAAGATCGTGGCAGAGATCGCACCGGAAACAACTATACAGGTGGCAGATGTAGATAAGATGGGAGACCGCCCTATCTGCAACAGTCCTATTGTGATCGCGGAAGATTCCATTCTTTTAAGTAAAATGATCGATGATTCCCTGGAAAGAGCCGGATTTACCAATGTAAAGAATTTTTCCAATGGCCAGGAGGCATGGGATTACCTTTCACAAATACATAATGATTCTGATCTGTATGATAAGGTCAATCTGGTCATTACAGATATCGAAATGCCGGAAATGGATGGCCACAGGCTTACAAAGCTGATCAAGGATGACGAACATTTAAAGAAGATCCCGGTTATCATCTTCTCTTCCCTGATCAATGAGCAGATGAGGCAGAAGGGGAAAGAATTAGGTGCAGACGAACAGCTTTCCAAGCCGGAGATCGGGCATCTGATCACAGTAATGGATGAACTGCTTGCCCGTTTTAAAAAACAGTACAGTCAGCAGTAAGGAGGACTCTAAGGATGGAAAAATATGTATTAACACAGGATCTTGTAACAGGAAATGAACTGATCGACAGTGAGCACAGGAAGATTTTTGACGAAGTCAATACCCTTCTGGATGCATGCTCAAAAGGAAAGGGAAGAGAAAATCTCTCAAGTCTGGGAGAATTTCTTGTTGAATATGTAACGAAACACTTTTCAGATGAGGAGGATCTCCAGAAGCAGTCAAAATATCCGGAATATACAGAACATCATAAATTTCATGAATGGTATAAACAGAAACTGGGGGATGCCATTATAAAACTGGAGCAGGAAGGTCCGACGATCAATTCCCTGGGCGAGATCAACTATATGGTAAGCGTGCTGGTTAAGCATATCCGGGAAACAGACCGCAAGCTGGCCCAGTGGATCCAGAATGGAGCCAAAAATGAAGTTACAGCTTCTAAAGTGGCAACAGGATCAGCTGTATCAGGGAAAACTTCCTATATGGATACCGTTACAAAAGATGAAAGTACAGAAAATCTGGATATCCGTCAGATCCTGGATATAAAAGAACTTCAGCGGATCCAGGATCTGTTTTTAACGGTCACAGGCATGACAGCAGCAGTAGTGGATATGAAAGGAAAATACATTACGAGAGGAAACTCCTTTACCAGCTTTTACAGCAGGTATACCAATGGAAAACATAATGAGCTGCGAGAGTTTACCCAGGATCTTACAGTAGGAGGATTCCGTGCAGGTACAGTGATCGGCGGTATCGTCCTTGGAGATTACCCGGATGATTCAGCCCCAAGCCAGGAAGTAGTAAGTGCCGGTGGACAGCTTTTAGCTGAGATGCTGAATCTGTGGGCTAATGCCCTTTATTACCGGAAGAGCAATGCAGACAGCGTAGAAGCATTTGCAAAAGAGGAAAAGAAAGTACGGGATGCAGTAGGACAGATCAAGTATAAGGCAAAGGGACTGGAGCAGACAGCCACGATGGAAAAAATGCTTTCCCTGAATGCGGCCATTGAAGCAGGCCGTGCCGGAAAAGCAGGTGTAGGCTTTGGTGTTGTAGCAGATGAGATCGGACGTATGGCAAATGAGTCAGCCGCTGTATATCAGGAGATCCAGGAACTGGTAAAACAGGTAGAGGAATCTATGGAACGCCTTGGAGAATAATACAGGGAGAGCTTTCAGAAAATATTGTATGCAGAAGAGAGGATAAAAGGAGATACATAAAATGGTCATTACGGTTTCAAATCAAAAAGGCGGTGTGGGAAAGACCACAACATCAGCAGCGCTGGCTGCAGGATTTTCGATGGCAGGTAAAAAGGTTCTGTGTATAGACCTGGATCCCCAGGGAAATCTTGGATTCTGCCTTGGTCTGGATACCGAAGGAGGCTCTACCATACTGGATGTATTAAAAGGAGATGTATCTATACAAAAGGCTATCAGCCGCACAGACGGGATCGATATCCTTCCTTCCGATATTACCTTAAGCAGCAGCGGCCTGGAATATAAGCAGGGAGAGGAAAAAGAATCTATTTTGAAAAATGTTTTAAAGCCGGTAATTGATTTTTATGATTATATTGTGATCGATACTCCGCCTGCATTAAATCTTCTTACAGTTAATGCATATGCAGTTTCTGATTATCTTATTATACCAATGGCATCGGATATCCTCAGTCTGGTTGGTCTGTCACAGTTAAAGGAAACAGTAGAATCTGTCCGCATACAGATCAATCCCGGCCTTAAGATCATGGGTATCCTGCTAAACCGCTTTAATCCAAGAACATGTCTTTGCAGGGATGTATTGGAAATGGCCGGGCAGCTGGCCGGGCAGCTGGAAACCCGGGTATTTGACACAAAAATAAGGTCCGGAGTGGCGATTGCGGAAGCACCGGCCCATGGAGAAAGTATTTTTGAGTACAGTCCGAGAGCATCAGCTGTAAAGGATTATGGAAAGTTTTTAGATGAGGTAGAAAAGATCATAGGTTTCAGGGAGAAATAATATGGCAAAAAAAACAAATAAAACCTCACATGTGCTGAACCTTATCACAGGTTCACAGCCGCCAGTTGCGTCTTCTGGCGAAACACAGCCGTCTTCTTCAGCTTCCGGTGAAACACAGCAGGAAGGATCAGCTGCTGAAGAACCGGTAAGAGTGCCTTCCGCTAATGTGACTGTAGTTGATCCAAGAGAAGAAGGAAAGCTGGCAGAAGAGATCCAGAAGAATCTGATCCAGGAGCTGGAAAAAGAACAGACAGAAGAGCAGGCAGAACAGCCCGGGGAGCAGGAAGAACAGTCGGAAGAACAGTCGGAAGAACAGTCAGAAGAACAGACAGAAGAACAGTCGGAAGAACAGTCAGAAGAACAGACAGAAGAACAGACAGAGCAGCCCAAAACAAACGCAGGGACACCTGTACAGAAAGAACCGGAACAACAGGAAGAGCAGAAGCAGGAAGATGGTCCAAGTTACCGGGTCGTAAATATCATGGAGGAGATTCTTACTCCGGAACTGATCCTTGACGCACTGAAAAGCAATGATACCTGTACCTGCAGCCGCTGTCAGGCAGATGTGAAGGCGCTGATGCTTACCAGGCTGCCGCCCAAATATATTGTAGCAGATAATACGACAGTCCCGATGCTGTTAACCTTTTACCGCAATAAATTCCGTGTGGCTGTTTTAAGTCAGTCCATGAGAGCCTGTATGGAAGTAAAAGAACATCCACGCCATATCTTATAAATTTTCATGCTGCGCCGAAATATTTATATAGAATCTATAGAATCACAGGGATAAAGTATACAGAAGCGGCGCATTTTATGTACTCCGCGACATCACATGACTGAAAGGAGCAGCAGATATGTCAAGTGTATCAAGTACAAGCAGCAGTCTTGGAAATACAGCTTTAAGAGGATTTGGCGGTTTAGCTTCCGGTATTGACAGGGATGCACTGATCGAACAGATGACAGCAAGAACAACATCCAAGATCACATCCAAGAAACAGGCTATGACCAAACTGGAATGGAAGCGGGATGCATATCGTTCTATCAGCAATAAGATCATAGATCTTCAGGACAATTACCTTAGCTATTCAGCAACAAAGAGCTTAAAAAACAGTGATTTCTTTGCAAAAAACCAGGTCAGTGTACAGGGAGATCCTGACTATACAAAATATATATCAGCGACAGGAAACGCAGACACTGCATCCAGAGTATCAGTTCTGGGAGTAAACAAATTAGCAACATCTGCCACATTGATCTCCGGCGAAAAGAAAACAGATTCAGCTATTACCTTAGGCGGCATCAGCGGGTCTGATTTTAGCAATAAAGAAATAAAGACCTCCAATCTTTCCGGAACGAAGCTGACATTTGGAACCTACAGTATTACAGATAAGCAGTTTACAACGGAAGCAACCTTTACGTTCCCCACCAGTTATGAAAAAAAGCTGGACAATGGAAAAACAGAGACAGTTACCATTGATTATACGGCTAGTTCTGACAAGATAGTAGAACAGCTGAATGAAGCCCTTGATTCCCAGGGATTTCTCGGAAAAGATGGAAAGAGCGGCATTAAATTTACACTGAATGGTGATCAGATCCAGATCAGTCAGACAGACAGTATTACCGATAAAGGAAAAAGCTGTGTGATCAGGGAAACATCATCTGCTTTAAAGAGTCTTGGCTTTAATTCCGGCAAGATGAATAAGGATGATATAGATAACGGCATTTCACTTGATGAATTTAACGCATCTTCAAATAAATCTTCATTCGAGGCTGCAGCTATAACAAAGCAGCCCCTTTCCGGCTATCTTAAGGGAAAATCAATCTCTGTTTCTTATGGCGGACAGACAAAGAATATTGAACTGATCGGCGATAAGGAAGAGATAAAAGATTTTAAAGCTTTTAAGGATAGCTTACAGAATAAGCTGGATAAAGCCTTCGGTTCAGGAAAGGTTACTGTAGGTGAGGATTCAAAGGGCAGCCTGACGTTTACTGCAACAGACAGCAGTCAGACATTACAGATATCCGCAGACTCAAAGGAACTCCAGAATGCCCTGGGTATCACATCTACCCAGTCAAACAAGATCAGTACAGGAAGCAGCCTGTGGGAGAACAGGGTCAAACTGGGACTGGGAAAATACAATACAAAAGAGGAATTAAACGACGCATTAAAAAACTTTACAGTCAATGGTGCAAAAATAGATAATATCACTGCAGATACCACAGTAGACGGACTGCTTACTGCGATCAATAATAATAAAGATGCGGGAGTAACTGCCATCTATCTGGGCAGTGAAAATAAATTTGTTCTTTCTTCCAATGAAAAAGGTAAGGGCCGTGAAATCAGCCTTGGTGCAGATCCAAAGGATACTACTGATGCAGCAAATCTCATTTTCGGCGGGGTTAGCACAGATGGCACAGATGGTGAGATGAGTATTCTCTATAATGGTGTACAGACCACCATTACCAGCAGCAGCAATACCTTCTCCATTGACGGTCTGGATATTAGAGCCACGAATACATTTAATACAGGCTCTGCAACAGCAGAAGGCGGTGTTAGCTTTACTGCTTCAGCAGATACAGAAAAGGTGACAGAGACTGTAAAGAAATTCATTGAAGCTTATAATGCCATGATCGATGAGGTCCGCACCCAGGCAACAACCAAGCCGGACAGTAATTATAAGCCTCTGACAGATGACCAGAAAAATGAAATGAATGAAACCTCCATTAAAAACTGGGAGGATAAGGCAAAAGAGGGTATTCTGTACAACAGCAGCGCTTTAAAAGATCTGGACAATGCTACCCAGGGCATTTTCTCTTCAATGATGATAAACGGTGTTTCTTATGACGATCTTGAAAAGATCGGAATTTCCTTCTCAGATGATTACACAGCAGGTGGAAAGATCGTATTTGATGAAGAAAAGTTTAAAACTGCCATGGACAGTGATCCGGAAAAGGTATCAGACCTGTTCACAGGCACGCATGGTATTGTAAACACCATAGACAGTACTCTTTCTACTTATGCCACCAGATATGCAAGCAAGAATGGAAATTCCTATGGTGTGCTTATTGAAGAGGCAGGATCTGAAAAACTAAGCCTGACCCTGACTAACAACAGTATTTATAAAGAATTAAAGGATATGCAGGAAACCATCACAAACCTGCAGTCCCAGCTGTCAACTGAGCAGGACCGTTATATCAGTCAGTTTACGCAGATGGAAAGGCTGATCAATCAGATGAATTCACAGTCCAGCTACCTGTCACAGTTAGGTGGCTGATGGGGGTAAGAAAGCATGTATGAAAAGTTTAAGCAGTACAAGGAAAGTACGATCTATTCTATGAGCAATCTGGAGTTGTTGCTTTTATTGTATGATGAAGCAGTGAAACGTCTGAAAATGGCACAGATCGCGCTTGAGGATAAAAAATATGAGACTTTTGAAGAATGTCTCGAAAAAACAGGACGGATCGTCCGGTATTTAATACAGATACTGGATATGCAGTATCCCATCAGCAAGGATCTGAAACGTATCTATGAGTACCTGATCTATGATATCAGCCGTGTTAAAGCAGGAAGGGAACGCAGGGCAGGAGAGATTCCAAGGATCAGCCACATACTTTCTGAATTAAGAGATGCATTTAACCAGGCAGGAAAGATTTCTGGCGATCAGCATATTGTGAGAGAACGAAGTGTTTTCGGTTAAAGGAGAATATATGAGCGCAGACTTGGAAACAATTTTGATATATCTTCAAAGGAGATATAATATATTAAGAGAAGTTTGTAGTCTGACGGAAGAACTGGCGGAGGCAGTGGAGCGCGGCGACACAGTCTCCGCTTCTCTTCTTTTAGATATGAGGGGAGAACAGCTGCAGCGCCATGCAGACTGTGAAGAACAGATCATCCTGCAGACTGCGGGAAACAGCCTTCAGGACCGGTATCTACGAGATCTGGCTAAAGGTCCATTAAAGAATGTAAAAAGCTGTTTTAAAGGAAAGACAGAGCAGGAGAAAATGCTGGAGAAGCGTATTGAGGATCTGCGTTGCCGCACAGAAAAGCTTTTAGATAAGATACGCAGGATCGATGGGGGACTTAACAGAAGAATATCAAAAAACAGGTGAAGTTAAATGGAAAATCAAAACTTTTATGAAGGCCGCATACTGGTAAATATGGCTGCATCTGTTATGCGCCAGGATGATTTAAAGCCGCTTCATGGAAATCTGGACTGGGAAAGGCTGTTCCGGGTTGCAGATTATAACAAAATTTCAAACCTGATCTATCTTGCGATCCTTGGAAATAATGAAAAAATGCCGGAACGGTGGAAAACACGCTTTTATGAGCGCTACAGTGATATTCTGAAATTCAACGAAAGCTGCACAGAAGGAGAACGGGAGGTACTGGTCCTTCTGGAATTAAAAAAAATCCCGGTACTCGTCCTTTCCTCCAGCAGCCGCAGACAGCTGTATCCAAGGGAGGAAATGGCAGGTGAAAGCTCTTTGAAGCTTTTTTTTCTTGACCCGGAAGATTATTTTTTTGCAAAAGGGTATCTGGTCAATATAGGCTACGAAACGGATACTCTCTATCCGGGAGTGGGTGAAAAGATGCGTATACCAGGCCGTTTTTCTGTGGAGATCTATCATACCTTTCCTTTTAAAACCCAGGTATACCAGAGGGGGATGGAAAAGCTGCTCCAGCGTGCTTTCCTGAAAGAAAATGGTAACTACATTTATGAATGGAATGCCATAGACCAGCTAGTCTATCTTATGATCCAGTCTGCTTACCTATATGTAACAGGACATCTGCAGATACGCCATCTGGCAGACTTATATGTATTTTACAGAAAAGCAGCAGAAGAAGACCAGTTTCAGGAGCTTGAGAACCGGCTAAAGGAATTTAAAGTAAATATACTGGCGCAGAAGCTTCTGCATTTAAGCTATATGTGGTTTGGAACACGGGAAGAATGTGCCAGCATGGAGACAGAGGAAGAAGAACCGCAGGTATTTGATATACTGGAGAAAAATGTATTCTACGGCATGACAGGGAAATTTGGGCCGGAAACAGATGAACAGGCGCTGGATCTTAGATCAGACATATTAAAAGAAGAAGAGCGGGAAAACCGCATGGAAAAAAGAGCATTATTTTACCGGCGTCTGAGAGAGTTTTTTTCTCTCGTACGCCGGCAGCTGAAAGAGCTATATGATATTTTGTGTAGCAGATAAGAGTCATTTTATCAGTATTCACCCGTTTGTGGGTCATTAAGCTTATGGTCTATTTCTTCATATAAGAATTCAGTCCTTTTTCAATAGAGCGCAGTGAATCTGCATCAGATAATAAGGCATCCAGGTTGCTGCGTTCTGCTTCTGTCAATTCTTCCCGCAAAATAGAAATATGCTTCGGGGCATTTATAGCCAGGCTGACAGATCCATTGTCGCAGTCAAGTACAGTGATGCGTATGTCATTCCCGATCAGGATACTGTCATTTTTTTTACGTTTCAGTATCAGCATGGCTATTTATCTCCTTTTTAGTGTCTTGTTCCTTTATCTCTTTACCAAGAAGAGAACGTAAGGTATGGCGGTAATCATAGTCAGCGTTGGATAAGATCACCTGGATCCCTTTGCGGGTATCCGGATTAATGGCAAGAGGACATTTCAAGTTGACGGTTCCATCCAGATAATCCTTCTTTACAGCACATATGACATAATAGGATAATTCATCACTGGAATTTACTTCCAGAAAGGATAATTCTTCCGGTAGAAGAACCGGTGAATAAGAAGGAAAGAGTGCTGCTGCATCGATGAGAAAAAAGGCTACATAAGGTTCGTCTACAGACTGCAATATCAGCAGGGAACTGTCATCTTCCTCCATAGAGAGGGGAAGATAGTCATGGTACTGGGAAAAACCAAATAAACCATCTGGAAATACAACCAGTTCATCTTTTGTATAATCAATTTCGCCGTAATATTTTGTATCAATCTTCATGATTGCATAAGCCTCCGGGGTCAGTTTTTATATGGTAACATTAAGAGCAGGGGAATCCGGCTCTTTTTTTGGTGGAACATAATTGGGGGTGCCGGTATACACAAACTCTACTTTTGGATAAGAGGTTATGATGGTCATTTCCAGGGCTGGTACGTATTCCAGATTGCCAGATGCCACACGAAATTCAAATTCACCTCTCTGAAGGGTATACAGCCCATTATTGTCAGGGCTGCCAGAAAATGGATCACAAAAACTGTTTCCTGATCCAGAGACGTTTGCTGTGCCATGTACTCTTTGGACAGTATCCCGGAGATCAAAAGCTTGTCTGATATCCTGGATACAGGTCATGCTTTCCGGAGAACTGATCCCGTAATTTTGAGCCTGACGTACTTTCAGGCGGTATTGGGAAATCGCCTGATGCTGTCTTGCTGCCAGCTGGTCCTTTGAAACCAGACTGGCATTTTGACGGAAACGGACAGATTCAAAAGGTTTAAAATTTGCTTCAATCACAGGTTTCATACATTTTCACCTTCTTCTGACCTGAAAATAGAAAATTATTTTTTGCTTGTTTTTTGTAAACAATGTACCGGTATCATTTTATAAAATCAAAAAGAGATGACTGCATCAGGTTTGACCCCATTTTTAAAGCAGCAGAATAGGAGTACTGGTAAGAGTACATTTCTGTGATGGCTTCATAAGGATCAGCTCCGAGAATGTCTTTGTATTCCTCTGTCAGGTTGTCACTTAAAGTATCAAGACGGGTTTTTGTAGTTTCTACCAGGGAATATTTATTGCCAAGGTCGCTGTAAATGGTGCTGATGGTATGCTCTGTATTAGCTGCATCTTTAAGTACACTGCCCATAGTATCTGTAAATAGATCAACGGTCGTAGTATCATTGGTATAATTATCACAGGCCATAACCGAGCGGCTCAGAAGTGCCACAGGAGTTGTTTCCAGGGCAGCTTTGACCGCTTTCTTTGCATCCGCATCAGACATGGCATTTAGGGAATCTGAAGTAAGCCCCGTAAGCATATTCAGTCCTCCGGTATAGGTATCTAAAAGAGACTGGCGGTTGGAAATATCGCCATAACCGATATCTACCCGGCCTTGTTCTCTCATAGCTGTCACAAGGTTGTTCAGGTCATCATCGCTTAAATGATAACTGTAAGTATTGTTATTTTTATCATAAGCCATGGTCATATTGACCGTCTTTGTGGTACCGTCTGAATACTTATGGGTATAAGTAAGGGTTTTTCCATCTCCGCTTAAAGAAAACGGAGCTGTTGTAATATCATTTCCGCCGTAAATATAAAAATCCTGATACTGGCTGTTCAGATTGCTGACCATGCTCTGCACATCCTGAAGAAGAGCATCTCTTTTTGTCTGGACAGAAGTTTTTGAGCTGTTATGGGAGGAATCCAGCACATACTGCATGGAAGTCTTACTGTTGCTTAAAGTTTTCTGGATATCCCTTGCGCCCTGCTCCTGTTGGTACAGACGGTTTTTAATATCACTTAAAATAGAACTTTTACTCTTTGCATCCTGATATAAATGATCCATTTTCTTTCCCTGATAATAAGCAAGAGGATTATCAGCAGCTGTTTCATAAGCAGCGCCGGTAGAAACCTTGTTCATGCTTTTGTTCAGATTGCTTTGAAGATCATTTAAAGAAGAAGTATACCTGCGGTAAACAGATGAACGTACAACTCTCATAATTTATTAATCCTCCTTATATTTATGCACCAGTATTACTGATCAGGGTATTCAACACTTCATCAAGGGCAGTCATCAGACGGGAAGCAGCATTATAGGCTGAAACGTAGGCCATCATATTGGTCGCTTCTTCATCCAGGCTGACACCGGAAAGAGAGTCTCTGGAGTCCTGGATACTGTTTAAAACAGTTGTGCCCGTCTTTAATGCAGTCTGGTTGGAGCTGGAATCAGATGCCAGCTGGGTGGAAAGGTTATTCATATAATCAGCAAATGTTTTCCCGTTCAATTTCTTGGTATCCTTCATAGCTGCGATCATATCAAGGATTGTATCTGTGCGGTTGGTGCCGTCTGTAGAAATATGGATCGTTCCACTGGTCCAGCCTTTGCTGATACCGATATTTCCGGCTGTTATACCATTTGTTGAGTCATCGGTGGAATTAGATAAAAGATTCTGATCCTTGGGGTTTTTGCCCTTATTGTTGATGTCATTCATGGAGTCTGCGAAAGTGGAAGCTAACTGATCCAGTTTTCCTGAGTAATACTGGTATCCACGGACATCATCCACAGCAGTAGATCCATTTATCACGTTGCCGGTACCTGTTTTCTGGAGCATATCCAGGCTTGCCTGAAGAGAGCCGCCTTCAAAATGGATCCCTTTTAACTCTGCGTATACATCTGCAGCTGCCTGTCCATTCCCTTTATAGCTGGGGGCTTTTTCAAACTTGATGGAAATGTTTGCAGGATCAGAAACAGAAGCAGCTGTCTGGTGATCGCCTTTTAACACACTTAACTGACCGTAGTTTTTTGTGAGACCGTCAGCACCAAGGTCAGATCCATTTACCAGGATCAGCTTCTGGCTCTTTCCCTGGGCATCAATATAATTCATGCTCACTTCCAGGTCATCAGGCCAGTCCTTTTTGCCGATCACAGCACCATTTGCATCATAGTCATAGGCGTTATTCCCGGAATGGGCGTCATCCTTGTAATATCTGGTTTCAACAGGAATATAACCGGAAAGCTCATCCAGAAGAAGATTTCGTTCATCCTGGAGTTCCAGAGAAGGATGGCCGGCAACCTGGTTACGTTTGATCTGCACGTTCAGGTCACCGATCTGGCGGAGAATGTCATTGATCTTCTGCACATCGCCCTGTTCACTGCTGCCTTCCCCTGTGAGCCTTTGAAATTCATTCTGTTCAGCCTGTGAGATCTGTCTGGATGCCTGGTTAAAAAGATTACATACAGACTGCATTTTAGTTCGCAGCTCACTTTCATAGATGGGATCGGATACCTTTGCAGGATCCTGCATGCTTGTAAGGGTAGACTGGATATCATCAAATGCCTGACGGATGCCGGAAATGGTTGTTTCGTCCAGTACCTTTGACAGGGAATTAAGGGCAGTCTGTAAACGATTGGTATAGCTGCAGTCAGCAGACTGGCTGCGGTATTGGATATCCAGATAAGGATCTCTGATCTGTGAGACCCGGTCCATGCTTACCCCAAAGCCTACTGCAGTTTCATTCCCATTAGAATAATGGGAAACAGGATTCGTATAATTAAGGCTGGATGCCTCTAACTGCTGCCTGGTATATCCGGCAGTATTCATATTTGACAAATTCTGTCCTGTAATATCCAGACGTTTCTGGTTGGCCTGGAGAGCGGACAGAGCGGTATTAAAACCGGAAAAAGTTGCTCTTACCATAAAGTATTATTACCTCCGAAATATAAATATCCTGCAGTCCCCACAGTTTTATCAGACATATTTGTCATAAACATGAGGATCGCTCTGCTTCGCACCGGCAAGGCGCTGTTCTAACTGCTTCATGCGGATCCGGATCAGACGGTCTGTGCCACCTTTTACTTTTTTCAGCTTTTCAGCCTGGCTGGATAACCGTTCCAAGATCGGAGAGAGAAGTGCCACAGCCTCCTCGCTGTCCTCCTGCATCAAAATCTGGCGGAAAGTAAGCCCCTCAAGACCCGACCTGCGAAGAAGATCACTTCGTTTTTTATCTAGTCCGCGCAGCTGCAGTAAAAGCATGTTTTCATCATTTAAAAGAGATTCCAGCTGGTCAGGATGATCAGCTGAAACAACGGTTAGTTTATCAGCCTCAACCCGGCATAGCTGTTCTAATACAGTACACAGCTGTTCTAATACCGGGATCAGGCTTTCAGGCGCCCTCATAGATTATACATGGCCCTTGCAATGGCCATGGGATCCGGTTCGTAGGTTCCTTCCTCAACCTGTTTTTTCAGTTGGGCAACCTTTTCAACGGAAACGCCTTTCTCGCGGCAGACATCTTCTGTAATGCTGTGAGCCAGAGAGCGTGCGAAAAGTGTTTCATCAGCCGAAATACCTTCGGTGTATTCAAAACTGGCTCGGTCAAGATCAGCCGGTTTTGCAGAAATATTATCAGACAAAGCAATATTGCTTTGTCTCATTGATACATGTTCCATGTGTATTTGCTCCTGGATAAAATTTTGAATTTTCATACAATTACTCCTCACCTTAAAATAAAACGGCAGGACCACAAAAGTATCCTGTGATTTTCACATGCTTACTGAATCTATATCTATGTAAATTATCGCCTTTTTTCTTGAAAATATAAGAAAAATAATAATTATAAAAAACGGGAAAACGCCGATTAAATATACATATGGAAGCATGCAGGGTAATTCGGTATCAGAGGGGTCAAAATCTTTTGACCCCAACATCATAATATATAGAATCAAAAAGAAAAGGGATAAAACATGTCTAATATATTACAGGTAACAGATCCTTCTACATATATAGATAATAGAAATCTCCACACAGGCCAGGAGCAGCAAAGCGCCCTGAACAGTTCCCAGATCCAGAATCCTTCTGACCCATCTCGTGTAGTGCGGGCAGATGGACAGAAAAGCGGTACCGCTGGTGACCAGGAAAATGAAAGTGGCTTCAGCGTTCGCAATTATAATGGAAATTATACTGACTTTCTTCAGAAGCTGGGGCAGGAAAATGAAATAAAGGATTCCCTGGGCCGGATCCTGTTCCGGGATGGAGCCTTTATCGCTAAAGGTGATGAAGGTCTGGGTAAAATGGTGCAGCAGCTGCTGGATTCTGCCAGTTTTGAAGATTCTGGCCAGCTGCTGGATTTTTTAAAAATGCAGGGACAGACTAAATTTTCCGGTACTTTCTTTGAAAACCTGAGAACTCTTTTGCAGCAGGAAGGAAACAGAGGCCTGCAGGAAACAGCCCTCAAATTCCTTCAGGTATTCAACAATTATTCCAGCGGTGAGCATCTTTTAGAACAGATGCAGGAACTGACAGATGAAATAAAAGGAATGCTTTACACCTCTGCAAGACAGGAATACGCATCAATTCTGGATCAGCTGGACTGGAAGGCAGAAAATGGGGAAACAAAGGAAAATTCCCAGGTTCTGTTTCAGAAGCTGGTCCCCTTTCTTTCAAGATATATTTCCCGTACTCATGATTATGGCAATGTAAGAAGCAGCGTGATCCAGCTGATCCTTTATGGGGCACGTTATGAAAACGGAAGCAGCACCCTTCTCAGAAGCCTTTTTGAACAAATGGCAGCTAATAGGGATTTTAAACGTTTTTTTGAAACAGAGCCTGAAGAACTGTATGCTGTACTTACCGGTTCAAAAGGAAAAAAAGGAAATATTTATGGAGATATTTTTGGCTCACTTGTGGAAAGAGGGGCCAAAGGAGAAGCCGGGCTGGAACATGTACAGGATTTTTATCAGCTGATGCGAGGGATGCTGGTAAACGAAAGCGTATATATGTCTGTGAATCATTTTGTCCTTCCTTTTCAATATCAGGGAAAAGAGGCAGTATCTGAATTTTGGATCGATCCGGATGCAGAGAAAAAAGAAGAAGAAAAAGATGGGGGCAGGAAAATACGCCTTCTGGTGGACTTTGAGATCAGGGGATTGGGAGATTTCCAGCTTCTGGCAGATCTCCAGGATCATAAAATATCCATGGAGCTGGGAGTTCCTAAAAATCTTTCTGCCGGAGCCGGAGAGATACAGGCAAAGCTTCAGGAAATATGTACCAGAAACGGGATGCGCGTGAAAATGATGCAGGTGCAGGAACGGAAAGCTCATTACCGTCTGCTGGATGTTTTTCCAAAGATAAGAAAAAAGGAGAATGGTATTAATGTCAGCGTTTGAGCGGTTATTAGAGCAAAAGGCAGTTGCGCTTCAATATTCGCCGGAAAAGGACACTGCCCCGGTAATCGTTGCTTCCGGAATGGGATATATGGCAGAAAAGATCACGGAAGCAGCCAGAAAGTCAGGGGTTCCGGTTTATGAGGATGATTCTCTTGCGACTCTTTTAAGCAGATTACAGCTGGGAGCGGCTGTGCCGGAAGAATTATATCAGGCGATCATAGAGATCTATATTTACTTTTTAGGATATGTGCCATCACCGGAGGAAAAAGAAAATGAAGAAAAAGTCGAAAATACCTGACAGAAGATCCAGACACGGACGGGAAATGCTCCTGCTCCTTCTTTCGGGAGTCTTGCTGTTCCAATGGGGAAAGATAGATGCTTTTGCGGCGGCAAAAGAGATTAAAACAGTAAATATCCGTGTTACATCCAAGCTGGAAGTAGGCAGCAAGCTTCCGGATATAAAACTGGAAACGACCACGGTTTCAGATGGAGAAGTGGCAGTAGATACAAGTGGAGGTAAATACAGCGTTTCCGAGGCCGAATGGACGGATAAAAGCTCCAATGAACTGAAAGCTGCTGAAGAGCCTCAGATGAAAGTCACCCTGGAACCGGAAGATGTCAGTGAAGATTATTTTGTTTCCAGCTATAAAAAAGCGGATGTAAAGATCAGTGGGGGCACATTTGTGTCTGCCAGACGAGATGGAGATGAACTGGTAGTTACCCTGCGGGTAAAAGGGATCAAAGGAGACTATGCTGCCCCGGAAGATGCCTGGTGGAATGAAAAAAGCCTGGGACAGGCTAAATGGGAAAAGCCGGATAACACATCCGGTTATTACGAAGTGCAGCTTTACAGAGGAAAAACGAAAGTTTACAGCGTCTCCCAGACCAGTGCAACTCAGTATAATTTTTATCCATATATGACAAAAACAGGAGAGTATACCTTTAAGGTACGCACAGTACCGGGAACGGATTCCAAAAAAAAATATGGTGGAAAAAGCGAATGGATAGAATCCGGGGAGCTTTCCATTACAGACCGGTATGTATCAGATGGTAAAGGACAGCAATCAAAAAATCCTTCCGCAAAGCGCGGAACCACAGATAAAGTAGGCTGGGTAAAAAAAGGCAATATATGGAATTACAGATTTCCGGATGGCTCTATATGCCGGGGTACATGGCAGTCGGTCAACGGATACTGGTATTATTTTGATGTCAATGGCACGATGCTCACCGGCTGGCAGAAGATGGCAAATGACCGGTATTACCTGTATGATACCGGGGAAATGGCAGCCGGATGGGCAAAGATCAATGGACAGTGGTATTATTTCTGGCCATTAACGGAAAATGGGCATACACAGGGAACCATGGCTTATGGAGGCTGGAAGATCATAGGGGCGGATTATTACTTTTTCAGGGAAGACGGCTCCTTATATACCGGCTGGCTGGAACAGAATGGTTCCTGGTATTACCTAAACACACTTGACAACAGCCTTCAGGGAACCATGTTTACCGGCTGGCTGATCCGGGAAGGGAAAACTTATTTCCTGGATGCTGACGGAGTTATGGCTACCGGCTGGTATCAGGTTGACGGGAATTGGTATTATTTTTGGCCGGATTCAGGTGAAATGGCAAAAAACCAGTATATCAATGGATTTTATGTTAATGAGGACGGGATCTGGTACAGGTAAAGATATGTGAGGAATGGAAATGAAAATGATCAGAAAAATACTCCTTTGTGCCGGAACAGGACTGCTGCTTAGCACAGGAAGCTTACAGTCTGTGCCAGGGGGAATCTTTCATATGGATACAGCTTATGGGGCAGAGAGCAGCATCATCGAGACCATGAGTATTAAATTTAACACCACTTTTGGAGATCCGGAGGAAATACCACAGCCCCAGATCACCATCAGCGGATCAGGGGTATCCATTGGGGATATTTATTACAAAACAGAATATGAAAACTGGAAACCTGGTAAAAAGGTACGGATGGAGATCACTGTGGATGCTGCACAGGGAAAGTATTTCCCTGTGTCCCTTGGACGATCCAAATGCCGTGTGACCGGGGCTGATTTTGTATCGGCGAAAGCCCTGGATAATACCACCATGCAGGTAAAAGTGAACTATACGCCGGTCACTGTTCTGGGTGACACAGCTTTAGCAGGCTGGAGCTCACATGACTCAGAAAAGGCAGTGTGGAAGAAGGTAGACTATGCTCCGGGCTATACCCTGACTTTATATGGAAATGATAAAGTGGTGAAACGGATGACAGTTACAGGTAACTCTGTCAGCTTAAAGGAGTACATGACAGATCCGGACAAGATCTACTATTATCAGGTAAAAGCGGTTCCGGTTACGGCAGAACAGAAAAAATACTTAAAAGAAGGGGAATTTATTACATCACAGGAACAGGATATAGATGACAGTGCGGAAGAGGAGAAAGAAAAAGAACATGCAGCATGCGGTACTGGTCCAGGCGTAGCAGGTTCTCTAAAGGGAGACAACTTTGTTATGCCGGATGGGACTCTGGCAGTCAATACCTGGAAGCTGGTGGGAGGTATATGGTACTACTTTAATGCGGAAGGAAACCGAACCAGGGGCTGGTTCCAGTATGGTGGAAAATGGTATTATTTCGACGGAAATGGATATATGAAGACCGGATGGGTGAACACAGGAAACGGAACATGGTATTACTTAAACCCGGATGGGGATATGAAGACCGGCTGGCTGAACACAGGAAACGGAAAGTGGTATTACTTAAACCCTGATGGAAGTATGAAGACCGGCTGGGTGAACACAGGAAATGGAAAATGGTATTACTTAAACCCGGATGGGGATATGAAGACCGGCTGGCTGTATGATAAAAATATCTGGTATTATCTAAATAACGATGGATCTATGGCAGTAAACCGTTCTCAGGACGGCTGGTACCTTGGAGCAGACGGCGCAGGCCGAAAGGAGTAAGAAATATGAGTTTAGCACCGATAACAGGAGATGGGGGAAAGTTAGCTGCACAGGCAGCGGATCAGACACAGAAGACAACACCGGTCCAGGAATTTCAGGGGATACTGAAAAATGGGCTGAATGCCATAAAAGAAGATATGGATTCTATTTTCGAAGAAGCTTCTGCTTTATATCAGATCCCTTCTAAACTTCTCAGGGCGGTGGCAAAGGCAGAGTCAGGGTTTAATCCAAAGGCTGTATCCAAAGCAGGGGCTATGGGCGTGATGCAGCTGATGCCGGGAACAGCCCGTTCTCTTGGAGTAAGCGATCCTTACAATGCCAGACAAAATATCCTTGGAGGGGCAAAATACTTAAAACAAAATCTGGACCGGTTCGGAGGAGACGTAAGCCTTGCACTGGCAGCTTATAACGCAGGTCCGAACAGTGTGACCAAATACGGAGGCATCCCACCATATAAAGAAACCCAGAATTATGTAAAAAAGATCATGGCGGATTATACGGGAAACAATACGATCCTGGCAGGACGTACGGTGAGTACCGGAACATATGGGAAAACATCCGGCAGTATAGCAGTGAGCAGCCTTATCGGAAGTGGCCTTACAGGAAGCGGTCTGACAGCAGGCAGTCTTTTAGGCAGCTTTGCGGGAAATACAGGTCTGTCCGGCGCCGGCAGCCTTGGTACACTTCTGGCAGCAGGAAAGGGAGAGAACCTTTCCGGGGAAGACTGGTCTAATATGGTGCAGATCCTCCGTCTTCAGATGATGATGAATATGGGTAAGGATACGGGTACGCTGATCTGACAGACAGATACCGGATTGCCGCGCGCTTTGCACTCCCGCAATTTCGGCCTTTTGACCCTGGTATCAATAAAATAAGGCATTTTGCCGATAATAAAAACAAATGGTTATTTGATGATATTCATAGAAGATACAAAGGAAGGTGAAACATCATGCAGGTGCAGAATAACATAGCATCCATAAATGCTGCCAGAAATCAGGGGATCGAAACAGGAAAGCTGAAAAAGTCCCTTGAAAAGCTGTCTTCCGGCTTTCGGATCGTCCGTGCGGGAGATGATGCAGCTGGACTGGCGATCTCGGAAGGTATGCGCAGCAGGATCAACAGCCTGAACCAGGCGATGAGAAACATTGATGACGGCATCGGACTTACCAATGTAGGAGATGGCGCTTTGACCGAGGTCCATTCCATGCTCCAGAGACTGAAGACTCTGGCTTTAAAATCCGCAAATGGAACTTACGATCAGTCCAACAGGGAAACCTTGAACATGGAAAAAAACCAGATCCTTGAGGAGATTGACAGGATTGGTTCTACCACTAAATTTGGAGAAATCTCCCTGTTTTCCAGGGCAGATGCCAATACAAATACACAGGGCTGGCAGCCGCCAGTGCTGGACGATACGATCCCGCTCCAGATCGGCGGTTCTACTCAGGCTGGAGAAGTTCTGGATGTAGAACGCTATTATATAGGAAGCAGGGAACTACAGCTGGATCAGACAGATTTTTCCGATGTAAAAAAGGGACAAGAATCTGTGGGATACATTGAAAACGCGATAGAGGCTGTTTCTAAAGTCAGGGCATCCTTTGGAGCTGCTTATATGCATCTGGATCACACCCACAATAATTTAAGCGTTACAAGTGAAAACATGCAGGCGGCAGAAAGCCAGATCCGTGATACCAATATGGCAGAGGAGATCACAAAATACACCAGCAGTAACATCGTCCTACAGTCCTCTAATATGATGCTTACAAATGCAAATAATCTCCCTCAGACCATACTTGAACTTTTAAAATAAAAATGAAAGAAATAATGAAAAACAGGCTTATGTTTTTTTAACATAAGACGATATATATATATGAAAAGAAAATTCTGCTGTTCCAGAAAGGGCCCTTGGGGCAGTAGAAGACAGAGGAAAGGAGTCCACTGCCATATTTTCTTTTATAAAAGGAGGAATTCATTATGGTAATTCAGCATAATATTGCAGCGATCAATTCTTACAGAAACTTAAGTATCAACCAGAACGCACTGAGCAAAAACTTAGAGAAGCTGTCTTCCGGTTACAAGATCAACCGTGCAGGCGATGACGCAGCAGGTCTGGCTATTTCCGAGACCATGCGTTCCCAGATCAATGGTTTAAACCAGGCTGTAAACAACGCAAACGATGCAGTTGGTCTGATCCAGACAGCAGAAGGTGCTATGACAGAGACTCACTCCATGCTTCAGCGTATGAAGACTCTGACTACCCAGGCAGCAAACGGTACTTATACCACAACTGCAAGAAACAACATCAAGGCTGAGATCGACGCACTGAACAAGGAGATCACCCGTATCGCAACTACTACAGAGTTTAACGGTGAAAAACCTTTAAATCCTGCAAAGAATGATGCGCCCCTGACTTTCTTCATCGGTGCTACTGCAGATAAGACCAACGCAATGACCGTTGGACAGTTGAAAATGACAGCGGAGGCATTAACTGTTGATAAGATCAAAGTTGAGACTACAACGCTTGCATTCCAGGCAATGAAATCTGTAGATGCTGCAATTGAGAGAGTATCTACTTACCGTGCGACCCTTGGTGCTGCCCAGAACCGTCTGGAGCATACGGTAAACAACCTGAAGGTAACTTCTGAAAATATTACATCAGCGGAAAGCCGTATCCGTGATACTGATATGGCAGATGAGATCACAGCTTATACAAAGAACAACATTCTTTTACAGGCTGCTCAGTCTATGCTTTCCCAGTCCAATGCTATGCCTCAGGGTGTATTAAGCATGCTGCAGTAATCTTGAAATTGATTCTGCATCTTTTAGGGGATCTGCTTTGCGCAGATCCTCTTTTTTTAAATATGTCGTAACTATTCAGTACCTTCATAGTTACGTGCAAAAATCCATTCCAGATCAGCTTCGCTGATGGGATTTTTGCCTTCCAGCCTATGTTTTCTTACGGTCAGCGCAGCAAGTGCGCAGACCTACTGAACAGTTACAATATGTCCTTTAGAACTTAAAAAGAAGGTAACCGATGATGAAAAAAACCATATCACAGTGTATGATCGTGAAAAATGAAGAAAAAAATATCCGCCGTGCCCTTTCCTGGGGGAAGGATATCATGTATGAACAGATCGTAGTAGATACAGGAAGCAGTGACCGTACTGTGGAGATTGCCAGGGAAATGGGGGCAAAGATATTTTTCTTCCCATGGATCAATGATTTTGCTGCTGCCAAAAATTTTGCCATTGACCAGGCAAAAGGAGACTGGATCGCCTTTCTTGACGCAGATGAAAGCTTTACTCCGGAGGATACAAAGAAGATACCGGAGATATTGGAATATGTGGGAGACGATGTAGATGGTCTTCTTACAGGGATCGTAGATCTGGATGAAAACAACCATATCACAAGCGGCGGCACCATGATCCGATTCTTTGTAAACCGGCCGGACCTGCGCTATGTAGGAAAAATACATGAACACCTGGTCCGAAAAGGAAGATCCGGACTGCATCTGACCGATGCCACAGAGCAGCTGGCTTTCCTCCATACCGGATACCAGGAACAGGAGAAGAGGGATAAGTCCAAATTTGAAAGGAATCTGAACATCATCCTGGAGATCCTGAAGCAGGAGCCTGAAAACTGTGATTATCTTGGATATCTGGGAGACACCTATTCTTCAGACGGAAAAAATGAAGAAGCAAGGGATGCATACAAAAAGGCGGTGGCAGCCATGCCGGAAAAACTGGAGGTATATGATCAGCGAAGTTCTTATACCTATACAAACCTGTTAAGGGTCTCCCAGTGCCTGAACGCACCGGAAGCCGAGGTGGAAGCTATTTACAAAGAAGCAGTGGAAAAGCTTCCGAAAGAGCCTGATTTTGACTGTGTTATGGGGGACTGGTACTGGAGAAAGGGGCAATATGAAAAAGCGGTACAGATGTATGAACTGGCTATAGCAAAGCTGGAAACCTATGGAACAGTGAACAGGGGGATCATTACCACTTCCATGCTGATCCAGATGTATGAGTGTCTGGGAGAAGGCTGCAGAAGGCTGGGAGATTACCAGAAAGCGGTTCGTTATTGCGTGATCGTACTGAATACTGACCATAAAGATATGAATGCGCTGCTGACTCTGATCAACTGTTTTACAGAGAGCAATGTCAGCGCAGAAGAGGTAGTCCAGTTTTTAGGGAAGATTTATGATTATTCTGATATAAAAGACAAGGTGATCCTTCTGCGGGTGGCTATGGCAATGGGCAGAAAGGATCTGGAGCGGATGTTCAGGGGAATCCTCCTTCCTCAGGAGAGGGAAGAGTTTGATGCAGCCATGGAAACGGCCCAGAGCGGGGCACCGCTGTCATAGACTTTTTTCAACTCTTCCATGAGAAGAGGAAGCTCCCATTCGCAGGTGCTGTTATCAAAGCTGTTAGGATCTGCGATAGAAACATTTCCGTCAGGAAGGAGCTTTGTGATCAGGACAAAGTGACCGTTTTGCGTCAGGCTTCCCTTACCCATAAGGGCGACCAGGATATGACCGGAAGAAAGAAGGGAAGCCGCGTTCTGGGGCGAATGGTCTGTTACAGATTCTACCTGAAAGCCATAGGCAGTAAGGACAGATGGGATCAGACTGTGATAGGAGCCGCTCTGGGGGGCATAATAGCCATTGGCAGCAGACCAGTCCGCGATCGTTACCGGGGTAATGGCTTCTCCGCCATTTGTGAAGCTGGAGATGAGCATGGCTGCGGCGGTAGGACCACATCCATACTGGAGCATGGGATCTGAACCGCCGTAGAGATAACTGCTCCAGCGGGTATCTCCCTGATTATAGTAGAACATCGGTCCCATACTGGTATCCAGGATGGCAGCATCATAAGAATTGCCATCTGATCCCGTCTGAGCCTCCATATGCAGGTTTTCTGCTTTTCCAAGGATCACAGGAGATGTATTTGCAGTCACAGAAGATGTATCTGCAGTCACAGAAGATGTATCTGGGATTCCCTGTGTCCTGGAAGTATCCTCTGAAAGCTCTGTTTGTCTTTGGATTTTTGGTTCTGGCTGGGTCTGCTTTTTAAGAAAGTCTTCCAGTTCATGAAATTTCTGGCCACTGGCAGTCTGTACAAAGGAAATAGCGGATCGTGCGTCTTTTATGACCTGGGAAGAAAAGCCTGGGCAAAAATAAAAGCTCAGGCTGGCAGTGATCACTGAAACTGTACCGGTAATGGAAAGCTGGATCAGCCTTTTCGCAAGCCGGAACTGTTTCAAGGTTTTATTTATATGTTTCTTTTGGTTCTTTAAAGTTCTATCTTTCATTTTTTATCCATTTATTTCTTATCCGTTAACGAAGGGATACACGGGCCAGGACAGTCTGACCAATGGTATTTAAAGGACACTGCTGGCATACGGCGCCGATCTTATGTGCCTCCATAGGCATGCCGTATACAACACAGCTGTTTTTGTCCTGACCAATCGTATAGGCGCCGTTTTTGCGCATGCGCAAAAGACCGGCAGCTCCATCTGCTCCCATTCCTGTGAGAAGAACGCCGATGGCGTGTTCCCGCACATGTAATGCAACTGAGTCAAAAAGCACATCCACGGAAGGTCTGTGTCCGTTTACCTTTTCTCCTTCCTGTACACTGACTGCATAGGAGTTTCCAAGAGGTACCACACGCATCTGCAGACCTCCGGGAGCTAAAAGCATAAGACCTTTGCGAATCCGGTCCCCATTTTTCGCCTCCCGTACTTCCATTTTGCAGATCCTGTTTAAGCGCTCTGCATACATAGCTGTAAAACCTGCAGGCATATGCTGGGTGATCACAACACCTGGGGTATTTTCTGGAAAATTCTTTACTACCTCGAGAATGGCTTCTGTACCTCCGGTAGATGCCCCGATAGCGATCACGGTTTCAGGGGAAGCACCCAGAGGAATCTTTGGTTTCTGCAGGAAAGTATTTCTGGCAGGAGGTAAAGAAGAAACCTTGCGGATACCACCTGCCTGAGGGTCTGCAGGAGCAGAAGGAAGGTGTACGTGGGAAGCAGCCGCTACCATGAGTTTGGAACGGAGCATAGAAAGAAAGATCTCTTTAGACAGTCCATTGGCTTCATCCGGTTTCCGTACAAAATCCACAGCTCCGGCTTCCAGGGCATCAAAAACCCTCAGGTTCAGGGAAGATACCAGGATCACCGGGATAGGGTGGACGGGAAGCAGCTGCTTTAAAAAATCAATGCCGGACATTCCCGGCATTTCAATATCCAGGGTAAGCATATCCGGCTGCAGCAGCGGGATCTTTTCCTGGGCGTCAAGGGCATTTACTGCATATCCTACAACCTGGAAACGGTCATCCGCAGAGAGAGAATGGATCAGCCAGGTGCGGAACAAGGGTGAATCATCCACCACCATTAATTTTAATTTATGATCCATGATCATAATGCCTCCTTAATAAGATAGCTGTAACAACGTATGAGATAACCTACGGGATCAGATCTTTCGGTAAATAGCCGGTTCAATATAGGAAAACGGGCAGCTTTCCTTATCCAGGCTTTCAGAATGTCCGATAAATAAGTAGCCTCCCGGAGCGGTAGCATCATAAAAGCGCCTTACCAGTGCCGCCTTCGTAGGACGGTCAAAATAGATCATCACGTTTCTGCAGAAGATCAGGTCAAACTTTTTGCGGAAATGGATGGGATCCATCAGGTTAAAGGAACGAAAGATCACATTTTTCCTTAAAGCATCTGAAACAGTATAGGTTTTATCTCCCATGGGAACAAAATAGCGTTCCTGCCAGGAAGGCGGAAGCTCTTTTAAGCTTTCAAGGGAATATCTGGGATCCATGGCAGAATCCAGAACACGCTGGGAAATGTCCGTAGCAAGGATACGGGTATCCCAGCTTCCGGGAATAGCGGAAAAATATTCTTTCAGATACATAGAAATGTTATAAGGTTCTTCACCGGAGGAGCAGCCGGCACTCCAGATCGCAATAGAACGGTCCCGGGAATGCTTGTTTGCAAGCTCAGGAAGAATATGCTTCTGGAGAAAGTCAAAATGTTCTTTTTCCCGCATAAAATAGGTATAGTTGGTAGTCAGCTTGTTTAACATAACAGAAACCATCTCAGGATCTTTACCTGAGATGATCTCATCTATGTATTCTGTAAAACTATGAAACCCTTTCTGCTGCAGCATATTAGTAAGACGGCTGGTGATCAGCTGTTTTTTGTGGCTCAGATTGATGCCATAGTGCTGTTGGATATAAGTGTAAAGACGGTTAAAATCCCCGTCACTTAATGTAAGCATTGTATGACCTCCTTAGGAATCGGATGTACTCTCGGAGTCTTTCCTGCACCTGCCTTTGCGGCTGACAAAAAATCTTCTCGCAAAATCAAGTACAAAAAGATTCCGGGAGTACATTAAGAGCTGACCAGGGACTTGCAGTCAAAAGACATAAGCACAGTCCCATTTTCAAGTGTGATCATACCATCTAACAGCTTCTGTCTGCGTTTGATAGGGATCGGACGTACATCCTGAAGATCAATATCGATCACCTGCTGCACAGAATCCACAACGATGCATACAGGAAGATCGTCTACATTTAAAACGATAAAGCAGGTCTTACTGTTATATTCCAAAGCAGGCTTGCCCATATAGAGCCGTATATCTACTACCGGAAGGATCTGACCACGCAGATTGATGATTCCCTTAATATAATCAGGTACCAGTGGAAGATGAGTGATCGCACAGTCATTGATGATCTCCGTTACGTTATTGATACTTAAAAACAGAGTCATGTCTCCCGACTCAAAGGTAAGACAGCGTTCAACGGACTGGTTTTCAGCCGGTACGTCTGTCCGGATATTTGTTTCTGTTACTTCAGCCATTTTAAAACCTCCTGTTTACGCATTCTCTACAGCTATGGAATATAAGCTGAGGATATCCAGAATGATGCTGATATTGCCATCACCCATAATGGTACAGCCGGTGATGCCGTGGTCTTTCAGGTTAAATTCACTGAGAAAAGCAGGAAGCGGCTTTACTACCACCTGCTGCTCGCCGATCAGATCATCTACAAACAGGCAGTAAGAACGGTCATTTGCTTCCACCCATAAAAGGATACCGTCTTCCATCTGGGTAACCTCAGTTGGAAGGTGATAGAAGGAATGGAGGCGGACGATAGGATAAAAATGGTCAACACGTTCTACCATTTCATTGCCATATTCATCTTTGATCACCTGATCTGCTTTTACCTTAAAGGACTGACGGATATTGGCGATAGGTATAGTAAAAATAGAATCACCTACCGTTACTTTCATTCCATCTACAATAGCCAGAGTCAGCGGGATCTTCATGGAAATCGTAGTTCCTTCACCGTAGGTACTGGATACAGAAACGATACCGCCTAAGGATTCTACATTTTTCTTTACAACATCCATTCCAACACCACGACCGGAATATTCAGTTACCTCTGTATTGGTGGAAAATCCGGGAAGCATGATCAGCCCCAGGATCTCCTTCTGGCTGTATTCAGAATCAGGCTTGGTCAGCATGTTCTTTGACCGGGCTTTTTCAAGAATCTTCTGGGGATCCATGCCATATCCGTCATCTTTAACGGAGATAACAACCTCACTGCTGGTATGGGAAGCGGAAAGTACGATCTCGCCCTGGGGATCCTTACCGGCAGCAATACGTTCCTGGGCTGTTTCTTCAATCCCATGATCCATGCTGTTACGCACGATATGCATGATAGGATCCTGTATATTGTCTACGATCGTCTTATCTACCTCTGTATCTTCACCTACAATGGTCAGACGGACGTCTTTTCCCAGGCTCTGCTTCATATCACGCACAATACGGTTCATTTTCTGGAACACGCCGGAAATCGGGACCATGCGTAAAGACATGGCAATATCCTGCAGATCATTGGTGAGTTTACGCAGCTGACGTGCAGATTTCATAAAATTATCCCTGTTGTCCCTTGGCAGCAGGTTTAATTCAGGGGAAGATGTGACCATGGATTCAGTGATCACGATCTCACCAACAATATCCATCAGGCTGTCCAGCTTCATCAGGTTGACGCTGATCAGATTCTGCTTGACCGGGGCATGGGAAAGCATAGGAGCTGCTTTCCCGGCAGCTGTATCTGTGGATGCAGGTGCTGGTGCCGTGGGTTTGGAAACAGATGCCTTTTTTTCCTCAGCTTTTGCAGGAGGAGCGGCTTTTGAGACATTTACAAGCTCATAAGATCGGATGTGGTTCTGGGTTTTTAAAATCCCTTCAGCCTTAGAAGCGTCTTCACTGGAGTCAAAAGCAAGGAAAAAACCATTTTCTGCGATCGTCTGGGAAGTATCCTGATCTGTTTCCATATCACTGGGGTAAAAACGGAAGTTTACATCACATTCCTTTACTGCATTTACGATCATATAAGCCCGCAGATTCTCCATTCCCACGCCTTCTTCCAGAAAAACATGGAAAAAGCAGGCTGCATCCTTATCATCAGGGAGAGAAGCAGGAGCTGCAGGTGCAGAAGCTGCAGCACCAGAAGCTGCAGGTGCAGCCTGTGAAGCTTCCGGCTGTGCAGGTGCAGCGCCGCTGATCTTCTTCAAAAAAGAATTGATCTCATTGGAGAACGCATCAATATCAGTAGAAAGAGGTACTCCCTGTTCTACTTTCTCGATTTCGCTTCTTAAATAATCCTCTGAACGGAACATCAGGTTGAAAAGCTCTTTCTTATGTTCAGGATCCAGAGTTTCGATTCCTTTATCACGGATATAAAAAAATACATCTTCAATATGATGGGCGATCGTGGAGATCGAATTAAATTCCATCATTGCAGAAGAGCCTTTGATCGTATGCATGATACGGAAGATCTCATTTACGTCATCGGTGGAAAAATCACCGTTTTTCTCATCAGCAACCAGCATTTCGTCTAACTGGTCTAAAAGATTGTTTTCTTCATAAAGGTATGTATCCAGAATACTGCTGTCCATACCACTGCTCATATTGTACACCGCCTTTTTTCATAATAATCAGAATAGTATTTCTTTTAACTTTATCGGCGGTGGTTGAAAATGGATAAGGGGATTTCAAAAAAGAAACAGTAAGTTGATAAAACAGTTATAAAAAAAAAGAAAACGCCGATAAAATTATCAGAGATAGGATATCTGATCATTTTTGGAGGAAACCGTAAAAATGGCGATCAAAAGAAAAGAAAAAAGAAGGCTTTTGCAGACAGCGGCCCTCTTAATGCGGGCAAATGAAAAAGTGTTCATGGGATTCGGCCAGAATACAGAAGAAATGATGATCGATGCTCTTTCACAATCTCAGGAAACAGCCCTTTTGTTGGGAACAGAGCTGGAAAATGTGGGAAAAGCAGATCTGGTCCCCCTTCTGGAAGTATATTGTGAAGATCTTTATGAGATGAGTCAGAATCTTCACAGTAAAAAACAGATTGCAAGGCTGTATAAAAAAATAAAGAAAGAATTGAAACTTTTATATGAACGTATGGAGAATGATATGGAAACAGACCGTCTCTGTTTTGTCTTTCTTCCATATAAAGTGTCTATGTGGGATTCTATGGAAACCGTCTGGAAAGCGGCAGATAAGGATCCGGATTGCGATGCCTATGTTGTACCGATCCCCTATTTTGATAAAGACCAGGACGGGAATCTGGCAGTAGAACACTACGAGGGAGATCAGTATCCATCAGATGTTCCTATTACAGATTACCGCACATTCCGCCTGGAAGATAAGAAACCGGATGCGGTGTTTATCCACAATCCCTATGACCAGAACAATAGATTGACCAGCGTCCACCCGGATTTTTATAGCAGCAGGCTGAAAAAGTATGCAGACCAGCTGATCTATCTGCCTTATTATACTACAGCAAGTACTGGAAACGTAGAATCTGCGAAACGCCAGGCGGAAGGCACCGGTTTTATGATTGAACCGGGGGCTATTAATGCAGACTGTATTGTTACGGCAACAGAGCAGGAGAGGGAGCTTTTTATCAATATCCTGTGTTTCGGGATTAAAGGAGTTCAGGCAGAACAATGGGAAGTGAAGGTACAGAACTTTGGATCACCAAAGGTTGAACGTGCCCGTGATACGAAAAGACAAGATGGATCTCTTCCGGAAAAATGGCAGGAATGTCTTTACAGTCCTGACGGATCCAGGAAAAAGACAGTATTTTACAGTCTTTCCATTGGGGCACTTTTAAACCAGCCGGATATGATGAAAAAAATAGAAGAAGTCTTACTTTATTTTAAAACAAGAAAAGACCTTGCTTTGTGGCTTCGTCCTCATCCACTGTATGAACAGACACTGGAGGTGATGCGGCCCCAGTTTTTACGGAAATATAGAGAACTTCTGGCTTCTTATGAAGAAGAAGGCTGGGGAATCCTGGACAGCGGATACGATCTTGATCTTGCCATTGCTTCATGTGACTGCTATTACGGAGATTACAGCTCTGTAGCCCAGTTGTTCTGGGAAACAGGAAAACCGGTTTTATATCAGGATTCCCTGGTAAGAGAAAAGGAATGTAAGATACCATGCTGGCCGGGAGCTTTTTGGGAAGATGAAAAAGAAGTGTGGTTTGTTCACGGAAAAGTAAACCTGCTGTTTCATTATGATAAACAAATGGACAGACTTTCCTGCATAGGAAAGATTCCGGGAGAATTGGCATTTAAGGGAGATCTGTTCCGTTCTGTTGTACGGGTAGAAGACAGACTGTATCTTGTCCCATATTTTGCCAGAAACCTGGCCATTTACCATATAGATAAGGATCAGTTTGAGTCCGTACAGATCCGTGATGCAGAGCATTTTATAGAACAGCCGTTATTCCTGAAAGGCTTTCAGAGAGGTAATGTACTATATTGTATGCCTGCATGGTACAACAGCATCCTTTGCATAGATCTTACTTCCGGACATGTAACCTATACAATGGTGGATAAGAATAAAGTACGTGGTATTCCGGGGGTATTTGGCGGGGCTGTTTCTATAGGCAGAAACATTTTATGTCCGCAGACTTATAAAAAACGATGGCTGATCCTAAACACGGATACAGGAAAAGTATCCTGGTGCAGTTTTGCAGATCCGGAAAGGGAAATCACTTCGGTTACAGTTTGTGGTGATACTCTGGTATTTTTCGATGCCAGAACAGGATGCATCCTGAAAGAAACCAGAGAAGAGGGAAAAATAGAAGAGCTTTTATATATTGACAGCAACGAAATACAGCTATATGCAGTATCCGAAAATGAAGTGATCGCAGATGATCTGGGATCAGGAACCTATTTAAAGTTTTGTCTGGATGGAACAGTGGTTTGGAGAAAGGAACGGAAAGAAGAAAAGACCGTATTAGGCAGCAGATTTAGGAAAGTTACAGAAGGAGAAAAAAACTGTGATATCCGTTTTACAGAGCAGGAATATCAGGAATGGAATTCTCCGTCAGCAGCAATTTATAAGGATATCCTTCCCACAGATCTGTATTATGTAGAGGAGGAAAATGAAGTCCTCACGCTGGACAAATGGCTTTCTCTCTGTGACCGGATCCAGATGCCAGTACCAGATGATAGACACAGCGGAGAAATGATCAAGGACTATGTAAAAAGCAAGCTTGCAAATGGATGAAAAGAGAAAAATCATGCAAAGTTATTTTGAAAGTGCATTGCCCTATCTTGAGGTTTTTTATCAGCCGATCTACAATTTAAATGAAAAGAAACTGAATGTTGCAGAAGCACTTTTACGATATGATGATGGCCACCATCAGAATATTGAACAGGTGATCCGCAAAGCAGAGGAAATGGGCTATGTCAGCTGTTTTGATCTGTGGGTTTTAAATAAAGTGTTAGAACAGCTGCCAGAGCTGAAAAAAAGAAACATTGAAAGAATAAATGTAAATCTGTCCCCGGTCACATGCTCCAGCGTGGAATCAGAAAAGAAAATCTTTGCCATGCTAGATCAATGTACATCAGATATATCTGCTATATGTTTTGAAATCACAGAAAGTAATCAATTACAGAATATGCAGCAAGTCATTAAGCTGGCAGAAAATTTGATAAAAAGAGGATGCCTCATAGCTATTGATGATTTTGGAAAAGAAGAGTCAAATCTCCTGCGGCTTATGCAGATACCGTTTTCTGTGTTGAAAATAGACAAGGCAGTTACATGGACTATAGATACAACAAGTTTTTCAAAAGACCTTATTTCGGAGATCATATATTTTTTGCACAAATATGGGATCCAGATCACGGCTGAGGGGATAGAAAACCAGCTCCAGGCGAAAGAACTTTCGGATATGGGCTGTGATTTCCTTCAGGGTTATCTGATCTCGAAGCCAGTATCGTTTGAAGATTTTTGTGCATTTATAGATGCTCATAATAAAAAAGAGTCTGCAGGATGGAAAGAAACACTGGAAGAAGCAGGAAAAAAGAACCATAGAAAAGAAAAATGAAAAACCAAATATCCCTTATGATTTTTCGCTACTTGCCGAATAATAAAAGTAGGGATTAAATTCCACAATATTCCACGAAAGAAATAACAAAGAGAGGGAAGGAACATGAAGAACCGTAATATGAAGCAAAAAATCACGATTGCTTTTGGAGCAGTGGTCATCTGCTTTTTTGTAACAGTTGGCGCGCTGTTTTATGGAATGATCAACATCAGCACACAGTATAACCAGTTCTATAAAAATAACCACGAAGCGATCGTACGTGTAGACAAGGTAAAAATCTATATGCTGGCAACAATCCAGAATCTGACGCAGGCTATGATTGATGATGACCCCACCGCCACAAAAACATATCTTTCAAACGTTGATTCGTATAGAGACGGCCTTGCGGAGAACGCAGGCTGGTTCATGGAGCGTTATAATGGAGATATGACACTGGTAAACCAGTTTCATACACAGCTTCAGGTAACTTCTGAGGTCACAAACAAGATCTTAGAGTATCTGTCCACTGGTTCTGACCGTGCGAAAGAGCAGGCAAGGCTCACGTTTATCAATGAGTTTGACCCGGAAGTGTCCAAGCTGGAAGAAATTCTGGATCAGTTTAGCGATCAGGTGACAGACCTTGTTGGTAATGATTACAATTCTTCCATGAAGACCAGAACCATCCTGTTTATTGTAGGGATCATAATTGTTATCGTTGCACTGATCCTTACCGTTATTATGGCAACGATCCTGATACGTTCCGTAGTAGAGCCGGTAAAACAGTTGCAGGAAGCTATGGAAAAAATGAGACGCGGTAATATGGATATTGATATCGAGTACAAGGCAGAAGATGAGCTTGGAAGGCTTTCCGATGATTTGCGGTCTGTAGCAGCGTTCCTGAACGCGGTAGTGGCAGATGAGACAAATATCCTTACAGAGATGAGCCGCGGAAACTTTAATGTTTATTCTTCTATGTCAAAGGATTATGTAGGAAGCTTTGTTGCGATCTATAACTCTATGGTTCTTCTGAGAGATAATTTAAGCAGTACGCTTTCGAGTGTTACCCAGTCAGCTGATCAGGTGGCAGCAGGCTCCGATCAGGTATCCTCCGGAGCACAGGCATTATCCCAGGGTGCTACCGAGCAGGCTTCTTCCGTGGAAGAACTGGCAGCGACCATTAATGAGATTTCCAATAATGTTGAAAAAAATGCTGAAAATGCAAAGGCAGCCAGTGACATGGCTGATAATGTAAGAGAACAGGCAGGAGAAAGCAGACAGCGTATGCAGGAGATGCTTTCTGCCATGACGGACATCAGCAACAGCTCCAGTGAGATTGGAAAGATCATCAAGACGATTGAGGATATTGCATTCCAGACTAATATTCTTGCTTTGAACGCAGCCGTAGAAGCAGCCCGTGCAGGAGCAGCAGGAAAAGGATTTGCAGTAGTAGCAGACGAGGTTCGTAATCTTGCAGGAAAATCAGCAGAAGCTTCAAAGAATACTTCTGCTCTCATTGAAGGTTCTCTTCACGCAGTTGACCGTGGTACTAAGATCGCAAATGAAACAGCCAAGGCATTGCAGCAGCTGACCGAAGGCGTTCAGGGAGTAGCACAGACCATTGAGGAGATCTCTTCTGCCAGCGAGTCACAGGCAGTTTCAGTAAAACAGGTAAATGAAGGCATCAGCCAGATCTCCAGCGTTGTACAGAGCAATTCTGCAACTGCAGAAGAAAGCGCTGCAGCCAGTGAGGAACTTTCCAGCCAGGCACAGATCTTAAAGGATTTGGTAGGTAAATTCACATTGAAGGATGGTTCTGCGGATCCTGTATCACATACAGCACAGTCAGGCAAGACAACAGGAGAAACAGGAGAAAAAGAACCGTCATCCCCTATCTCTTATGAGGATAATGACAAATACTAAGGCTGTGGTTAAAAAAGAATAGATAGTGTGTATGAGCCCACAGCAGATTTTATTTTCTGTTGTGGGCTTGATTAAAGTTGGAAAGGAAACTGAAAAATGGCAGAGCCAAGAAAATTATCACCGAAAGAATTCAGGACGATGCAGCTGTTAGAGCTGGATATAAAAGAAAAAATGCAAAATAATAAATGAATCTGTGAGAACACAGCCAATACGGAAACGGGAAATAGTCATACTATTCTGATATCGCCAATTGGATTTTAAAACGAACTGAAATAAAAAGTAACCTGTCAACAAAGATTCATGCATTGTTTGTGCCGAAGGCAGGAGCGATACAAGGAGGACATGTCGCGACGGCATGTTTAAATTAATGAAAATAGCAGTTTTATCAGATATACATGGTAATATGGAAGCTTTTCGTGAAGTTGTAAAATATCTGGAAAAAGAACAGATAAAAAAAGTGCTCATTCTTGGAGATATTATTGATTATGGTCCTCACTCAAATGAGGTGATTACCTGCTTAATGGATCTTCCATGGGAAATAATCTGTAATATACGTGGAAATCATGAGGAAGCAGTCATAGAACAAAAATATGACATGTTTTCTTCTGAAAGAGGGAAAAGATGTGCAGAGAATACGCGAAAATTGCTGAATGCAGAAAGTTGGCATTATTTGAATACCATAATGGATTCAACAGCATTAACAGAGGTAGTTATAGAAGGAAAAAAATGCTTAGCAGTTCATGGAAGCCTTAAAGATCATATGTGGACAGCTATCAGACCTGGGCAGGATTTAAGAGAATATAATAAATATGACTATGTTTTTTCTGGACATTCCCATTTACCGCATATATTTAGTGAATATTATTATGTAGACAATATAGAATACAGAAATAAGAAACGTACAATGTTTATTAATCCAGGGTCTGTCGGACAGCCAAGGAATCATAATCCCAGAGCACAATTTGTACTATGGGATACAGAAACAGATGAATTTAAGATGTGTGCAGTTGATTATGATATAGAAAGAGAGCAGAAAGCATTTTCTGATAAAATAGATTCTTTTTATAAAAAAAGGTTATTAACAGGAGTATGATGATAATGAAAAACTTGTATGTGATCAGTGGAGTAACTGGAATGACAGGAAATGAATTGGCAAGACAGCTTGTCAGAATGGGACATAAGGTGATAGGTTTTGATAATTTTTTTGCGTCATCTCTTCATACAGTAGAAGACATAGTCAATAATTCACTTTTTACGTTTTATCAATACGATATTAATGATAATGCCCAGATGGACAGCCTGAAACAAGAAATACAAAAAGAAAAGGGTCAATATGGTTTACTTGTATACATAAACTGTGCTGCAGTGGTACATACGGAACATTTTTATCATGTAAATCGCACGTTTACAACCAATGTACTGGGAATGAAGATGTTTCTTGACCAGGCGATAGAGAATGGTGCAGATATTTATATAAATTGTTCAACGTCTGAAGTATATTCTATGCAGTCATGGACACCGGATGGAGTGAAAGAGTCGGATTTTATTACTATGTCTGATGCAGAACACAGCCAGAGAACAAGCTATGCTACTGGAAAACTCATGACAGAATTTTTTATAAAAGATGCTGTGGATGAAGGTAAGATTAAAGGATGTTCGATTCGCTTTGCTAATGTTTACAGTAAAAATGAATTGTATCCAAAACATATTATCCCTTATATTCTTCACCAGTTAAAGGATACAGGAAAGGTGCAGCTTTTAGAAAATAGTAAGAAAAATATGAGAACATTTCTTTACAATGAAGATTCTTGCAGGGCTGTGATTGCATTGATTGATTCACCGGAGGCTTTGGATGGTTCTATTTATAATGTGGCAACGGATGAGGAAATATCCATTGTAAATCTGGTAAAAATGTGTGGGGATAAAATGGGGAAGAAAGATCCACAGATTGTATTTAAAGGATTTAGAAAGTCAGATCCGGAAAGGAGACTGTTAAATACAGATAAAATCCGAGAAAGAACCGGATGGATGCCGAAAGTAACACTTGAACAAGGTATTGAAGAGTGTGTAAAGGAATTAAACAAATGAAAGTTTTAATCATAACGGTGGCGGGCATGTCTACACGATTCAGCCGGTCAGTAGGTAAGCCGGTCATTAAGTGTTTATATCATAATAAGTCATTAAAAGACAGCTTGTTGTATATTTTGTTAGAACGCAGCAGAGAATTTGACTATTTTATTATAGTGGGTGGATACAGATATAAAGAGTTATGCGAAACAATCAGGGCATCATTTAAAAAGTTTTCAGATAGGATTCTTCTGATTGAAAATCCATATTATTCAACCTATGGTTCAGGATATAGTCTTTATTTAGGACTGCAAAAAGCCTTTGAAACAGGGGCAGATGAGATCGTTTTTGCAGAAGGAGATTTATATTTTAATGAAGACGATTACCAAAGGGTGTGTAGTGCCGATAAAAGTGTGGTTACTGTTAATAGAAATCCAATCCTGGCAGACAAATCAGTTGCGCTGTATTTTGATATTGCTGGTGAAATCCGATACATATATGATACAGGACACAATGAATTACTCATAAAAGAGCCCTTTTTTGCGATTTATAATTCTGGACAGGTCTGGAAATTTTCAGATAAAGAAATAGCAAAAAAAGTATTTAGCAAAATAGATAAAGAAGAATGGAAAGGAACTAATCTGATTTTTGTTGAAAAATATTTTCGTACTATTGGGAGAGACAAGTATGAACTGATTACCTTGGGAAATTGGGTTAACTGCAATACATTAGATGACTTCAACCAAATTCAGGAGTATTAAAAGATGAAAACAATCAATGAAAAGCTGGAAAAATTGAAAAATGAATTGAAAAACAGGAAAGTCAGAATTATGATCATTGGCCTGGGAAGTGTAGGAAATTATTTGCTGGATTATCTGGTTTCTATGGCGGATGAGAATATGGAAATCTGCGTGGTTGGAAGAAATGAAGAAAAAATGAACTCGGATGTAAATATCGTTAAGGTTGCGTCGTTGATCAGAGGACAAAACAAATGTCAGGTAAAAATAAATGCTACTGTTGATTTAAACGATATAAAAACGATTGAGCATGCTATAGAGTGTTTTGTACCGGATATCATTGTCAATAGCAGCCGTGCTTACTCAGGGTTGAAATATGGAAGCATTTCGTGGAAAACAGTGCGGGCTTATGGAATCTGGTCTCCTTTATCTATACGATATACAAAAAATATCATGGAGGCTTATGAAAGAACTGGTTCAGATGCGATTGTTATTAATACATCTTATTCAGATGTGGTGATACCATGGTTGAAATCGGCAGGTAAGGCATATCCGGACTTTGGAAGTGGTAACATCAATCATCTGGTATACCGATTTAAGCTTGCGGCAGGCAATATTCTCTCGATTAGAGACTTTTGGAATATAGATATTACATTTGCAGTTGCCCATTTTCATGATGTATGTATTAGTAAAGAAGGTCATACAGAGGGAGTACCAATGCTGATCGACATGAGATACCATGACAGTCCACTACCTTTGGGGATCGATAAAATCATATCCAATTGCAATATCCCTATGCCAGTTGATGCTAAAAGAAATATGATGAATGCTTCCAGTAATTTTGAAATTATTCAGGCAATCCTTGGGGCGGTAAGAACTGGAAAAAAGACAAAACTTCATTGTCCTGGGGTATTTGGTGAGATAGGTGGATACCCGGTTATTATTGATGGAAGTGGTGAATCTCCACGAGCGTATATAGATGAAACTGTTTTTTCTTTGGAAGAAATGAGGAAAAAAAACAAAGAATCTATTTATTTAGACGGAATAGAGAATGTCCAGGATGGTGTTCTTGTTTATACAAATGAATTGTTACAAAAAGTAAAAAAAGTTTTTGACGTGAATCTTACAAAACAGGTTTCTTTTGATGAAATAGATAATACAGCAGAGTTTATTATCAGGGAAATAATAGAAAAAAACAAATAAAACGAACAAATTAGAGGAGATTCAAATATGGGCATTGTATATACATGCTTTACAACAGATGTGATCCATGCAGGGCATTTAAATATCATCCATGAGGCACAAAAATATGGAGACGTAGTGGTTGGTGTTATGACAGATAAGGCATTAGTACAGTTTGACCGTTTTCCCACAATTTCTTTTTATGAAAGAAAAAAAATGGTGCAAGAAATTACTGGTGTGTCAGAAGTAGTCGAACAGGATTCAATTATGTATGATACGGTCATTAGGAAAATAAAGCCGGATTATGTTATACATGGAGATAATTGGTGTAAAGGACCTATGAAAGCAATCCGCGAAAATGCAAAAAAAGCAGTGGAAGCTTACGGTGGTAAGATCATTGATATTCCATATACATATGATCCACAGATTAAAGAACTCAGTAGGAAAATGAGGGCGAGACTTGCTATGCCAGAGTACAGACGGAAGCGATTAAAGCAGTTACTTGGCATTAGACCGATTGTAAAGGCACTGGAAGTTCATAATGGAATTACAGGTCTTATTGCAGAGAAAACAGTGGTTGAGCATGAGGGAAGATTGGATCAATTTGATGCCATGTGGATTTCTTCTCTTTGTGATTCCACAGCTAAAGGGAAACCTGATATTGAGCTTGTTGATATGACAAGCCGGTTTAGAACAATTGATGATGTTACAGAGGTAACAACAAAACCTATCATTTTTGATGGAGATACAGGTGGGCTGACAGAACATTTTGTATATACAGTGAGGTCTCTTGAGAAAATGGGAGTTTCAGCTGTGATCATTGAAGATAAAACGGGGCTTAAGAAAAATTCGCTGTTTGGGACAGATGTGGCACAGACCCAGGATAGTATAGAACATTTCAGCCAGAAGATACGCGCAGGAAAAAATGCCCAGCTTACAGATGATTTCATGATCATTGCAAGAATTGAAAGTCTTATTCTGGAACGCGGAATGGAAGATGCTTTAAAGCGTGCAACTGCTTTTGTTAAAGCAGGTGCAGATGGAATTATGATCCATAGCAGAAAAAAAGATCCAGCGGAGATACTGGAATTTTGTGATAAGTTCAGGATGGTAAATACGGAAACACCTTTAGTAGTGGTTCCCTCCTCTTTCAATACGATTACGGAAGAGGAACTGGCAGTTCATGGGGTGAACCTTGTGATTTATGCGAATCAGTTGACTCGCAGTGCATTTCCTGCCATGCAGGATACAGCAAGAGAAATATTGAAATATCATAGAGCGAAAGAAGTGGATGACCGACTACTTCCGATTAAGGATATTATTACATTAATCGATACACTATAACAAGTGTGGAAAGAGAGTAAGGAGTGCAAAGAGCTTATGAAAGCAGAAAAGCTAGTACAGATTATAGGATCAGATTTTTATACAGGCGTGCCGGATTCACAATTAAAAGCACTTTGTGATTACCTGATGGCAACATATGGAATCAATGAGAACCATCATATAATAGCGGCAAATGAAGGAAATTGTACAGCTTTAGCAGCTGGTTACTATCTGTCCACAGGTAAGATACCTGTAGTATACATGCAGAATTCAGGAGAAGGAAATATTATTAATCCTGTTGCATCGTTGTTAAATGATAAGGTCTATGCGATACCCATGATATTTATTATAGGCTGGAGAGGTGAACCGGGAATACATGATGAACCTCAGCATATTTATCAGGGAGAGATTACTTTAAAACTTCTCGAAGATATGGGGATAGAAGCTTTTGTAATCCGCAAAGAAACAACGGATAAAGAAGTAGAGCAGCAGATGGAATGCTTTAGGAAAAAATTGGCAGTTGGAAAAGATGTAGCTTTTGTAGTCAGTAAAGGAGCTATTTCTACGGATACAAAGATTTCATACAAAAATCATAACAAAATGCTGCGAGAAGATGTTATTCGGCTTATTGTAAAAAATTCTAAAAAAGATCCAATTATTTCAACTACCGGGAAGGCATCCAGAGAACTTTTTGAAATAAGGACAGCAAATGAACAGGGGCACCAGTATGATTTTCTGACAGTAGGATCAATGGGGCATACGTCTTCTATTGCCCTGGGTATAGCACTAAATGAGCCAGATACAAAGATATGGTGTATTGATGGTGATGGTTCAGCTCTTATGCATATGGGAGCTATGGCGATAATAGGTTCTACTGCCCCCGCAAATATGATCCATGTAATCATTAACAATGAAGCGCATGAAACAGTTGGAGGCATGCCAACAGCGGCTTCTGTTAATTTTACAAAAGTTGCGAAAGCCTGTGGTTATCCACATGCAGTTTGTGTTGATACATTTGATGATTTGGAAAGAGAACTTAAGAAAGCAAGAAAACGAAAAAAGTTGAGTTTAATAGAGGTGAAGTGTGCTATTGGATCAAGACAAAATCTGGGTAGACCAACAACAACAGCTATTGAAAATAAGGAAAAGTTCATGGAGTATCTGAAAACATTAAATGAATATCAATTAATAACCACCTCTTTGAAAAGAGATTAATTTGTGAAGCGGATATTTTATTTTTTTGAGCGGGGATAACATGGCAGAGGAGAGAACATGATGGATGCTGCTAAGAAACTTACACCACAAGAATTTAGAACAATGCAGTTGTTAGAATTAGATTTACTAATTGAGTTCGATCGTGTTTGTAGAAAGCATGGTATTAAATATTGCATTACTAGCGGAACATTACTAGGTGCTGTTAGGCACAAAGGTTATATTCCATGGGATGACGATTCAGATATTGCAATGCTTCGGGAAGAGTATGAGAAATTCAGGGCAGTTGCGGATGAAATGGATGCTTCTGTTTGCTACTTTCAAGATCACTATAATGATCCAGAATATCTTTGGCAATATGGAAAATTGCGTAGGACCGGAACTTCATTTGTCCGAGCAGGACAGGAACACATGAAAGGAAAAACCGGCGTCTTTGTAGACATTTTTGTTCTTGATGATTGCCCCAAAAGTGTGCTCGGAATGGAACTACAAGATTTATGGTGCTTCTTTTTAAGGAAAATATTGTATTCTCGTGTAGGAAAAGTTAATGAGACAGGCATGAAAAAAGCAATTTATAGCTTTCTCTCGGTGATTCCGGTCAAGTGGGTATATGGAAGAGTTGAAAAGATGGCGAGCAGAAGCAATAATAGTACACCAAACAGAGTGAGAACCTTGTTGTTTCCGGCATTTGGGAAATTCTATATGAGAAATGCACATCCAGCAAAAATACGATATGGAATGCCAAAGAGTTGGTTTTTGGATAGAGCGGAGTATGATTTTGAGGGACATAAATTTTACGGAACAAAGAACTATGATGCTTTTTTGAAATATCTCTATAATGATTATATGACATTGCCACCAAAGGAAAAGAGAACCCCCCATGCTCCTGTATCTAGTTTTAACTTTAATGTTCAAAGTAAAAGCGTTGATAGGGAGAAGGTAAAATGAAAAATGCGATTATACTAGCAGCAGGAAAATCTGATCGTTTTGCTCCGTTTACATATGAAAAACCCAAATGCAATTTTGGAATTTGATAGCATCGACGATCTACGAATGTTTGATTCGGAGTTTCTTTTGAATGTTGATTCGGAAATAATTACAAATATCTGCGAGACTTTAAAATGCAATCCTTATTCTTACAGGCGTATCCACGTCGCCTCTAGCATATAGAGCATCTAAGCTCACAATGTTACTTTTACGCATGATGTTTGAAACCGGCACAAATAACAAGGCATAAGCTGTCGATGAGAAAGAAAAGGTTTGTAGTTAGTTTGCGCCCGATTCAATATCTGGAAGAACTTTTAGAAGCTTAAAAAATAGTAAAAAAAGAATTGACAGGGGATAATCATTCATGCGTTTTGATGATATTTCTATGGATGAAAACATTACAGGCTTCGTATGTGGAAGTGATACGATCTTTTGCATTGATGAGTTTGAAGGCTTCGATGATGGATATTTCGCAAATTATGATTGTATGAAAAAGAATAGCGTTGCGTATGCCGCAAGTTTTGCAGATTCACATTTTGAGCAGGACGATTATCAAAAGTTGAACGAAAGGCTGAAAAATTTTAATGCGATTGGCTTAAGAGAAAATCAAATGATACCATATGTCGCTTCTCATGTAGATGTTCCAGTTCAAAGGGTAATTGATCCAACATTATTGCTGACAAGTAATGAGTACGACAAAATAGCGGACGAACGGCTGGAAAATGAGAAGTATCTGTTACTTTACTCGCGTAGATATAATCCTCATATGGAGGCTTATGCAGAGAAGCTTGCAGCAGAAAATGGCTGGAAGATCGTTGAAATTAGTTTGCGCGCAAAAAATGCTGAAAAAACTAATCGCCGAATGTTCTATGAGGCAGGGGTTGAAGAGTTTTTGTCCCTTACGAAATATGCAGAATGTGTTGTGACAAATTCGCTCCATGGAACGATATTTGCTGTTCAATACAGTAAGCCGTTATGCGTATTCTCTAGAGAACAGTGTGATACTAAAATAAAAGAGCTTCTTGCCCTGTTTGGCTTGACTGACCATATGCTGGTAAGTGGAGCGGAAGATAAGGGTAATTTGAACGATATAAATTATGAAGTAGTTCATAGTCGCATAGCAGAAGCTAGAAAAAAATCTCTTGAGTTCTTGCGCTATAGTGGTTCAGTTGTCAAGACAAAAATTCAAGCATTTTATAATGAACCGATATCTGTAGCTGAATT